>SXGQ01227100.1_pt1 | contig 26455 bp, 38 predicted proteins | sample 3178371 | NCBI WGS metagenome assembly SXGQ01 (sample SAMN11356859, study PRJNA531348) | freshwater metagenome | isolation source: freshwater sample F1-20 | place: China: Fuxian Lake, Yuxi | collected 2017-12-25 | reverse complement strand
ACAGAGAACAAATAATTAAAGAGCTGATAGAGCTTAACTTTTCGATGTGCCAAAATAATATAGAGGCTAACGATGGAGTTATCTATGACTTGCTTATGTATGGATTTAAAGGGTATGAACATATGAGCATGGAAGAATTACAAAAAGAATTAAGCAACTTAAAAGATGCTGACGAGGAGGACGATGATGAGTAAGACTATTACAGGAAAAGATGTAGTGTTTTGGATAGGTAGTGACGCCACGATAGATGATTACATAGAAATTGTATCGCAAATTGCCAACGGCGATTATAGTGAAACGCAATTAAGAGAAGACATACAAAACCACAAGGAGGGAATGGTGAAATGAGTAAGATAGTTATAATGTTAGATGAATGTAATGATGATGTTGTAAAGAAAATAATCTACTACCCGAATGACAAGTTTAAAAGTAATGTATATAAATTAAGTGATAGCGATGTTTGGTTAACGGGTTGTAGTATCAAGGGAGTATTCGCTAAAAGCAAATTTCTAGTATCAAGAATTAAACAAGCCCACCACGCAAACTATATACATAACAAAGGAGAAAAACATGAGCAATAAAACAACAATCATATTGAGCATAAACTCTGATCCTGTGTCAAGGTTTTTATTTGATGACTATATAAGTGCTTGTGCTGACGCAGGTTTGATGGTAAGGTATGAGCCGTATACATCAGATATGTATGCAAAACTCAATGACAAAGCGTTAGACATTGAGAAACAAGAGGCACTTGCCTCGCTTGAAGAAGAAATCTTAAACAACAACGCCTGTGTCAATGGCAGTTGCGAAGACTAATCATAAAGGAGAACACTATGAAACAACTCAACAATACCTTTTTTTCAAAGGCACACTAGTCTACTTCTAGACTAATTTTAAACTCGTATAAACATATTTAAAGGAGGTCAATATGATTGACCAAGCTTTACTTTGTCTCGCCACGACTATATACATGGAGTCAGCAACCGAACCACGAGAAGGACAGATTGCCGTAGGGTATGTATTGATGAGGCGTGCCGAATTTAATAAAAAGAATGTGTGTAGTGAAATGAAACGACCATATCAGTTTAGTTGGTATGGGTTTGTGCAACCACCCTCGGTGATACGCCAATACTATTTTGATATAGCATATAAAGTATTACACCGATTGGAAGTTGATTATAGTTATGGTGCAACAAACTTCCATGACACGACCATAAAGAAACCAAAGTCATGGTATAGATTAGAACCCGTAGTCAAGTGGTCTAATCTTATTTTTTATAAACAAAAAGGAGAGAAGTATGCAAGTGCAAATTAAATTAACAGATGAACAAGTAGATGATATATTAGTAAAGGGTTTGAAAAGTGGGTTTGAAGTTAACAAAACATTTCCCGATGAACCTAACTACTATGAGATAGACCAAGCGTTTAAAACATTACTCGCTTATTACATGGGAGATGCAAATTATGCTAAATATGCACATGACAAGGCTAAAGTTCGTAAGACTTATAATGCCAAGCGTATTGCTGATGCTTATAATGGTCTGTAGTGGGTGTGCTACTGTTGCCACAAGTGTTGCTACACAAACAGGTGTGCAGGTAGTAGGCGAACAATACTTAATATCACAGAATAAAGCCATGATTAAGTGCAACATCATTAATGTAGTTAAAGGTAATAAAGTATGTCGAGTTAGTAGAACATATTTAATAAGGAGAGTGTAATGGATACAATCGCATGGTTGACAGCACTATACATAGCCATAAGTGTAGGTGTGATAATTGATAACCACAAAAGTAAAGAACCACAAGAACCACCAAAGGTAGAGCAATCAAAATGAGTTTGCCTTTTACCTATGCAGTCATTGATGATGACGGCGAAGTTTTACGCAAGTATAGATGGAATGCGAAAGAGGCGAAGTGGCATAAAGAACAAGGCAGTAATGTCATCAAGCTAGAAGTTATAAAGGAAGTTAAAGAAGACTTATTTAAATTAGTAGGGGAGTGTTTGTTTTAATGAATAGCAAAATAAAAACAGATGAGCAACTCATCGAAGCAGTAAATCAATACATGGAAAAGTATCCAAATGCAACTCGTAATCAAATTATATTATATGCAACAGGAAGTGCTACAAGAGTAAGAGAACTAGACAAACAAGGTTTAATTAAATTACCTAAAGCATTACCCAAAGGAGCAAATACAAATTGGAATGGGTATTTTAATAAGGTTACTTAACAATAAAAAGGAGAAAAGCAAATGACGAAAAAAATACTTAATGCGTTTGCGTTTAACGCAAAACAAATACCCTTATTTGCGAATAACGCAAATTGGGAAACAATCAAAAAAAATAAATTCTTTACAGGAAACTATACGCATTTTAATTCGCCACGCACAGAGTTAGAGGCTACGCGTTATGCCATGACACGCACATGGAATTTAAACACAAGGGAGTATTTAAAATGAGACAATGCTTTGAATGTGGTGGTGATGTAGCTGACGCTAGGTATGCTTTAGGTTACAAGACTTGTTTATTGTGTGGGGAACAAGAGGCTAGGTCATACAAGCACACGATTGTGCCTATGCCTAAAAGTAATTACATTGTGGTGACTGACTTAGAACTATTAAAAGGACTAAATAGTTCGCACAAAAGCAAGTAAAAATTTTTGTTATAAAACTTGACAATGTCAACCATTATGGTATAATAATAGAATACAAAAAAGTTTTAGCAAGTGTAGTAAACGCAGTAAGTATTTACTGCGAATTTTAACCGAACATTTTTACTTTATAGTAAGAATGTTCTTTTTATGTAAGGAGAGAGCATCGTGAAGGTATTTTCAAGTAAACAAGAAAAAGAAACGTTACTAACGCAGTTAAATCTGTTAGGAGCAAAGAGAGTGGGTGTAGAGTTTAGAGGGAGTGGTGATGACGGACAAGTTGACAGCGTTTATTACATAGATAAACATAATGAAACGCAAGAAATACCTACTGATATGATTGCATGGACAACAGCAACTTACGGTCATCAAACAGCAGAACAAAAAGAAACATCTCTAGTTAAGGTGTTAGAAGATTTATGCTACCGAGCATTAGACCAAACAGATGTTGACTGGTGTAACAATGAGGGGGGTCAAGGGCAACTAATAATAGATTTTAGAGAAAGCCCACCAAGCATTAACTTAACTGTTGGTCAGAACACCATGACCACAGTCGAACATGACTTTGATTTGAATAAGGAGGAAGAATAATGAATCCTCATTATCATTCTAAAACATCTGTAAAGAAGTGGGGAGGTGTTGAAGCTGACTACCAACCTATCCATGATTGGTTTGATGCAACCAAAGAATGTTTTGCAGACGCAAGACATAGGGCTATTCGTCATCATGCACAAGGTATCTTTGAATGTGAAAGACAATTCGGGTTATTCATTGTGAATAGTGATGGTCGTGAAGTGCCAACACGATTGATTGGTGAACAACATGTTAAAGAAGATTGTGGTGGGTGGATACCTAGCCTACAAGATTGGCTTATTAACATGAAGTTCGTTAGTTGGATGAACAGAGGTTATAACTTAAAGGAGGGAGAATAACATGGGCTTTCATATCAATGTGTTTAATATGCCTAGAATACAGGAATATAAACATGCAAAAGAAATATTTGCAAGCAAAACTGTTGTGCGTGGTGAGAATCAATCGGTGCGTAGATTAGGTGATAGGTATGAGAAAGAGAAATGGTTGCGTCAAGAAATACTTGATGGCATTGAAGTATATACGGCAGGATATTATGACACCGACTTGGTAAGGTTTTATCCAACACACAAAGAGATAACGCTAGGTAATTATCCGTCAGAAAGCACACAATACTTTGTAGAGTATATTGCAGGACTTGGATTATATCCGTTTGAACATAAGCGTTATGTGCCTTCGCCATATACTAGAAGTCCGTTGGTTAAGAACCATCAGATAGAATGTTATATTAGCCAATTAGGTGATAAGTTTTATATGAACGCTAATGATTGGTATTCATTAGACTATGACAATAAACCATTACACCCCGAACAGTTTGAGAAACCTGTTAAGTATAAGTTTGACGCCAAACAAATGCGTGAGTTGCGTAAACCATATCAAAAGTTACTTAAGTATGCAGACACTATGCTGAAGTTAAATAACGATGGACTTGAGATGGATAAAAACTTAACTAAAGAAGTAAATCAGTATTCAAACAAGCTAGAGTTATATGCTGATGAAGATAAAACTTATTTAGCTTATTGTGATGTAGTCGGAGAATGTCAGCATCAGCGATGGGATGTAAATAACTATGTTGCCTATTGCAATATAGGTATGTTTAAAAGATATATAGACAAGCAGATTAAGTTAGAAAACCCACAAGTATTAGTAGAAGTTCAACCTGCGACAATCGTATAGAAATATACTAATGTCGCTTAACATTAAGGAGAGAGTATCATGCAACAAGAAATAAACTTGCAACAAGCAGAAGAATTAATTGCCACAGTAGGTCGTGATGTCACAGTCCACCTTAAAGGGCAACCTGGCATTGGTAAATCGTCTATACTTAAATCGCTAAGTGAAAGATTTCCTAGTCACACACCTGTGTATATAGATTGTGCAGACTTAGATTTAGGTGACTTAGCTATGCCTGCCATGAACCATGAAACAAAGACTACTACATTCTATCCAAATGAACGCTTTGCTATTCATGACAACAAGCCTGTCATCATTATGTTAGATGAGATAACAAAAGCGAGTGAGCCTGTTAAGAATATGTTATTGCCTGTCATGCTAGAGAGAAGGTTAGGTGCAGTTAAGTTTCACCCCGACTCTATTGTGTATTCCACAGGTAATCTCACAACAGATGGTGTAGGCGATACCATGAAGGCTCATGTCAAGAACAGACTAACGGCAGTCATAGTTCGTAATCCAAATGATGATGAATGGATTAATTGGGCTATTGATAATCAGATAGCACCCGAAGTCGTAGCGTGGGTTAAACAATTTCCTCATGCTCTAGCATCATATACAGATGACTCACAGAAAGAGAACATGTATATATACAATCCAAGAAAACAACAAGAAGCGTTTGTGTCTCCTCGTTCATTAGAGAAAGCCTCGTTCATTGTTAAGAACAGACAAACACTTGGCGAGGATACAACATTGGTTGCACTCTCAGGCACACTAGGTGAGTCAGCGGCTCGGGATATGTCAGCATACTTTAGTCTAGCTGATGGGTTACCAACGAAAGAAAGTATCTATCAAGAACCTGAGAAAGCACAGCTACCAAACGACCCTGCGGCTCGTGTAATTCTAGTCATGCGAGAACTCATGACAATCACAGACAAACATATGGACGCGTGGTTAACTTACCTTCAACGACTACCAATGGAGATACAAGCGTTGTTTGCAGTCAACATCATGGCATCATCACGCAAACAAGTTGCGGCTCAGAACAAATCGTTTGTTGATTGGGCAGTCAAGAATAATCAATATTTCTAGGAGGATATATGGCACTAACGAGTGAACAAAGAGTAACGAAGTCCCACATAGCTATAATGCGTAGCAAACAATTCTGTATGTTTGCAGGCGTGTTATCGGTGGGCAAAGTAATATTTACAGAAAACATACCAACGGCTTGCACCAATGGTCGTGATGTCATGTATAACCTCGACTTCATCAAAACACTAAATGATAAGGAGTTGAACTATGTAATTTTACATGAGGCACTACACAAAGTTTATCAGCATATGCACCTATGGAAAAAGCTATGGAAAGAAAATCCCATGCTTGCAAACATGGCAGCTGATTTTGTTGTGAACTATGCGATATATGAAGCTGATCAACAAAGTGACATAGCTAAACGACCCGACTCAGCGTTGTTTGACTTAGCATACAAAGGTATGACAACTAAACAAATCTTTGAAATGCTTAAGAAAGATAATCAGTATGTGAAGGAACAGAGGGGTCATGATACACACGATTGGGAAGGTGCTGAAGCTTTGTCTGATGAAGAAGTTAAAGAGACTATCAAGCAGATTGACCAAGCGTTGCGTCAAGGTGAAATTATTCGTGGCAAGATGCAAGGAAATAAGAACCGAAGTATCAATGAAATACTTGAACCTAAAGTAAATTGGCGTGAACAGTTGCGTGAGTTTGTTAATGCAACCTGTCGTAACAAAGATAAGACTACATGGAAACGACCACACAAGCGTTTCTTAGGTCAAGACATCTACATGCCGAGCATGATTGGTGAATCAATAGGTAAGATTGTAGTGGGTATTGACACATCAGGTTCTATTGGTCAACAAGAACTTAACGAGTTCTTAAGCGAAGTTGTAGCTATATGTGATGATGTATCCCCATCAAGTATAGAGTTGTTGTATTGGGATACAGTAGTTGCAGGTCACGAGACATACAATCAAGGTGATTACAAAGGATTGTTTGATTCAACAAAACCTGCAGGGGGTGGTGGCACTCATGTTGGTTGCGTTAATCAGTATATCAAAGATAAACGCATTGAACCTGAGGCTATCATTATACTAACAGACGGATATGTAGAAGATGATTGGGGAGGTAGTTGGGGTTGCACACCTACACTGTGGGCAGTCACATCACGCAACAATACATCACCACATGGTAAGACTATTCATATAGATGAATAATAACCGAACATTCTTACTTTAAAGTAAAAATGTTCATAACTAAAGGAGAAATAAAATGGCTTTAAAGATTTCAAATGAACTAACGCAATACGCAGAAAGCATAGTCATGAACATTGACTTTAATAAGTTTACAGACAGGCAAATTAAAAATGTAGTTAAGCAAATAAGAACAGGGTGTATCTCTGGAGGTAACTCTATGACTGCACACTTAGCTAGATGGATTAGGAAAGGACATGATTTCCCCCACTTTTCTTATGATAGCTATACATTTAGATGGACAGATATTCCCAACGGTCATGTTTTCTTTAACACGATAAAAGAAGCGGCTTCACTAGTTAAATTAAAACCTGATCTATCAGAATGGGACTTGCAAGCCTTAGACGATACCCTTAAAAGTGCTAAAGAAAAAAAACCTAGGGGGACTATAAGTGCGTATAGATTTGGTAAATTTAAAGAGATGGTTAAAAAAGCTATGCAAATAGATCAAGAACTACCAAAAAAAGTAGAAGACTTTTTAACAGGACTACAAAATAGAACGCTAGGTGTAATGCCTGTTAAAGTTTACGACATCGTGTAATTTAATTAAGGAGAACAACATGAAAGAAATTGATATACCTGATAACTTATTAAAAGTAGCAAAAAATATAGTAGTAAATATTGATATAGAAAACCTTACTAAAAATCAATTTAAAAGAATAGTAAAACAAGTGGAGAGTGGTTATGCAACAAATGGTGATGCTACTACTTCATACATGACTAGAAGTATATTGCGTGAATATGATATACCACATTTTATTGTAAGTGCTTTTAGACATAGTTACATTACGTGGAAGAATCTACCTTCAAATCATAAAATATTTGATGAATTAACAGGAGTAGTTGCTGTTACAAAACTATGTCCACCTGAAGACCCTTATTATAAGAGATGGCAAAAAAGTATAGAACGTTTAGAACGTATAATAGCTGAACGACCAACAACAGGGAATGCTAATATAGAGGAAATAGATTGTGGAATAAGAGATAAAGTTTTTAGTGCAAGTAGAATTCAATTAGACAAAGACCACAAAGTTCACAAATTTCTAAAGAAACTACCCAAAATGAATAAGTTTTCTATTGTATTAGGGCGAGAAGAGTATGAGTATCCATTACCTTATGAAGTAGATGAACAAGACGAGGAGGAATATTATGACTAAACCTAAAAGCGTAAGCTTGTTATCTTGTAAGTGGGGCACAGTTATATCGGTAAGAGACCATAACGATGAAGAATATCGTATGGACTATTGGGCTTTGCATCATGTATTGATGCAGTTAGTAGATATAGATTGGTTTAAAGACAGGAAACCCAAATGGAAATACAAGCGTTTAGATTTTGAAGAAACATATAAACATTTATTGTATCACCCTGCATTACATAAAATTATCAACATAGAGGAGGAAATAAAATGAGTATCAGTATAGCAAGCAGTGCAGTCTTAATTGACTTAAACATATCAGTATGGACAGCTAGGAAACTAGATAAGAACGTGTCCAAAGAAATTGATGTAAACAAAAACACAACCATCAAGGCAGGTAACTATAACAAACATATTCTTGCAGGGTCAGACCAATTAGAAGCTATTACTAAATTAGCAAATGAAGTTCGTGATTGGCATAGCAGACAGACGCTACCTTGGTCAGACACAGGCACAAGACTATTGCCCATGAGTAACTTCTTTGATTATAAACAACAGCTTGGCATCTATGAAGCTGAATTTAAATCACGCATAAATACGTTTATACAACAATACCCAAACATCATTCAGAGTATGGTGTATAAACTAGGTAATTTATTTGATAGGTCAGAGTATCCCAATGCAGATAAGATTGCAAACAAGTTTAACCTAAGATATACTATTATGCCTGTTCCAGAAACAAATGATTTTCGTGTTGACATTGCAGACGATATCCGTGATGAGATGCAACAAGAATATCAAAAGGCATACGAAAGTCGTGTTGAAGTAGCTATGAGTGATGCGTGGTCTAGATTACACACTACTCTAGAGCATATGGTAGACAGACTAAGTGGGGAAGACAAAAAGATATTTAGAAATAGTTTAGTAGATAATGCATTAGAGTTGACAAATTTATTAACAAGACTTAATGTAACAAAAGACCCAAAACTAGAACAAGCAAGACAATCTTTGGAGCAAACATTAGTAGGAGTTACAGCCAATGAGTTACGAGATAGTCATGGCGCACGTCAAGAAATTCTTGCTCGTGTTAATCAAATTATGGAGACCATATGAAAATATTTCACGTCATGGATGAAAATTCATCCATCGTGTCACAAGAGGATAAAGAAAAGATTGCCATACTTAAACTTATAGAAACAGGTAAGTTTGTAGAAACTATTGGTGTCAGAGATGGGCAGTTCTTTATTATTCCTGAGAACGCAGTTGATGAAGTGTATTTAGATTATAAAGCGGCTATGTTACGAATAGATATAGCTTTTAAAAAACAGATAGACCAAAGGTTACTAGACCAAAAGTCTATGGAATTCCATAACAAGAAAGTTGAAGTTGTAAAACGAATTATGAAAATGTCTAAATGAAAAAAGAACCTGTAAAAGAAAAGTGGGTGAAACAACAAGTTGTTAAAATGTTAAAGGCAAAAAATGTATATTATTTCTTTCCTGTTGCTGGCGCATATACAGGTATAGGCGTGCCTGATATTATTGCGTGTATTAAAGGTAGATTTGTAGGCATAGAATGTAAAGCAGGAACTAATCGTCCTACTGAACTACAACGTAAAAATCTTAGAGCAATATGTGACAATGGAGGGATTCCTATAGTAGTAAATGAAAATAGTTTAGAAGAATTAGAACAACGATTGGATACTTTGACATGACCATATTAAAAAAGATATTAAAAAAATACAAACAAGTAAAAGACATGGTAAATCAACCACCGCATTATATACATGGTGGGATTGAAACTATAGATTATATGGAGGCTAAGTCAACACCTGAAGAGTTTGCGGGACACTTACGTTTAACTGCTATTAAGTATTTGTCAAGAACAGGATATAAAGATAATGCTTTAGAAGATTTAAAAAAAGCACAGTGGTATGTTAATAAGTTAGTAAAATATTCTGAAAAGCAAACTATTATAGGTCGTTTGATTAAATAATGTGGGTGTTTCAGCTTGCGTTAATATCAGGAATTATGGTAGGCTTAGAACTTAGATACTTAGAAGATGATGTACCTTATCATTTTTCTTTAGTCATCGACCTATTTCTAATTAGATTGGTATTACAAAAGCTTAAACATGTCCGATGATGCAGATAAAACACAAGATAGGTTAGAAAAAGAAAACGCTATTCGCCGTAAGGAAATGGATAGCATTAAATATATAAAAGGAACTGGTCACTGTTTAAATTGTAACACAAAACTTAATGACTCAAGACGTTGGTGCGATAAAGATTGTGCTGACGATTGGGACTATCACGTCAATAGACGCAAATAAAAGGAGAGAGTTATGGCAACAAAGTCAACGAAGCCTACTATTAGAGAAACATCAGCTACGACATTCGATCGTGGCGAAAGAAACTTAATCGTCACCATTCATCATGGTGTTATCAAAATCAGACCTAAAGGATTAAAATCAGAGGAAGTTATTAACATCTCGGCTATTTACGAGCATGCAGTTAAAGCCCGCGTCAGGGGTAAGTAATGCCTAACTTAATTACGATTGACTTCGAAACTTATTACGATAAAGAGTATGGATTAAAAAAGTTTACAACAGAAGAGTATATACGTGATGAGAAGTTTGAAGTCATAGGTGTAGCTGTTAAGGATAAAGGTGTTACTAAATGGTTTACAGGAACACATGCTGAAATCAAATCTTTCCTAGACTCATACAATATGCATGAACACTTTGTGTTAGGACATAACATGAGGTTTGATGCCGCAATTCTTTCATGGCATTTTGATATACACCCCTTAGGTTTATTCGATACTATGAGTATGGCTCAAATTCTACATGGCTTAACGGAATCAGTATCGTTAGCTAACCTATCAAAACTATATCAGTTAGGCGAGAAGGGAACAGAAGTCCTTGATGCGTTAGGTAAGAAGCGATTAGACTTTACACATAATGACTTGGCTAAGTATGGTAGTTATTGTATCAATGACGTAGAACTTACCTACGAATTATTTACCGAGTTAAAAGATAGGTTTACTGCACCTGAGATGAAGCTTATTGACTTAACTATCCGTATGTTTACAGAACCTAAGATAGAACTTAATAAAGGTTTATTACTACGTCACCTCCACAAAGTTAAAGAAGTTAAAAAAAAACTACTAGCATCAGTAGCCGTAGATAAAGAACTACTTATGAGTAACCCTAAGTTTGCTGAGTTACTTATTGAACAAGGTGTGACTCCGCCTATGAAGATTAGTACAACCACAGGAAAGGAAACATATGCGTTTGCCAAAACAGATGAAGAGTTTAAAGCTTTATTGGAGCATGATAGCCCATACGTTCAAGCTTTGGCGGCTGCGCGTATCGGGAACAAGTCGACGATTGAAGAAACAAGAACAGAAAACTTTATTCAAATAGCCAACAGGGGTAATCTACCTGTCCCATTAAAGTATGCGGGGGCAGTTGTATCTCATAGATGGAGTGGTGTTGATGGTATTAACTTACAAAACTTACCTCGAACATCTGAGTTACGTCGTGCCATGTGTGCGCCTAAAGGTTATAAGTTAGTAGCCTCTGACCTAAGTAATATTGAATTAAGGTTAGCCTATTGGTTTGCTAAATCACATAGTAAGATACAGCAGATTAAAGAGGGTATTGATCTATACAAACAATCAGCCGCAGATATAACAGGAACATCATATAACAAAGTTAACAAAGACCTACGTTATATATTTAAGGTAGTAAACTTATCGGGTATTTATGGTGTAGGTGCGGCTAAGATGCACTTAATCTTAAAACAAGGTGGTGTAGAGAAAGACCTACAAGAAGTTAAGAACATTGTGTATGCGTATCGCAAAGCTAATCCCGAGTTAGTTGAGGCATGGCAAGACGCAGGGACAATGTTAGAAAGTGTAAAAGCAGGGCAACACTATACGATGGGTAATGGTGGGATTATATCAAGTGTTCCTCATGAAGGCATGATGAAACCTAATGGTATGTTGTTAGGATTACCTAATCTTAGAAAACTAAAAACAAATACAGGAGAGTCATGGGTATATGACAAGCTAATGGGTAGAACAATAATCCCCGAATATATCCACCCTTCTAAAACATTTCAACGCTGTATACAATCGTTGGCTCGTGATATAATTGCCGAACAGTTAATACAAGTAGCGAAAAGGTATCCTGTCGTTATGACTGTGCATGATGAGTTAGTCATGCTATGTAAAGATGAAGAAGTAGATGACTGTAAAGCATACGTTGAGAAGTGTATGACCACTGCACCACAATGGTGTGAAGGCTTACCTCTAGGTTGTGAGATAGGTGTTGGTGATAACTATATGGACGCTAAATAATGAACTGCTATGAAATAGGCACTAAATCTACTATAGCAAAAGAACTATATGATTATGCCTTTGATTCTCAGCCATGGTTTCCTCACTATAATTTTAATGTTAAACCTGTACCTCCAAAGTTAATAGCACAAGATAACTTTTTTAAATGGCTACACGCAAGATATGGGTTTGTAGTAGGTGTATTAAAACTAGACCCTTACTCTTGTTATGATTGGCATACAGATACAAGACGTGGTGTAGGTATTAATATGTTACTGACTCCATTTGATAGAAGCATTTGTGCATTTGCTCCTGATAAAGAAGGAGTTGTATTTGAAATAGAAGAATTAAAGTATAAACCCTTAACATACTATGTATTTAATACGCAAGTGCCACACACAGTATATAATTTTGAAACGACTCGGTATCTTATGAGTGTTGAGTTTGCTAAAGATAAAGATGAATTAACCTTCGAAGACTTAGTAAAAGATATAAGAACGCACTATGAAAAAAATTTTGATTTAATTTATATAAATAAAAAACCAAGTGATGACGTATCTCCACACTTACACGAATATGAACTTAACAAATCAACAGGCGAAGTCCAAAAGAAAGAAGTTTAATGGCTGAGTTAAAAACGTGGTCTTACTCGAGTGCTACTACATTTGAAAAATGTCCTAAGCAATACTACCATCTGTATGTAGCAAAAGACATTAAGCAAGACCCGAATACAGAGCACTTTCTCTATGGCAACGAAGTTCACAAAGCTTGTGAGTTGTATGTTAAAAGTGCTACACCTTTGCCTGAAAAGTTTAATATATTTCAGCCAACCCTTGACAAATTAATAGCTATTCCAGGGGACAAGTATTGTGAGTATAAGATAGGCTTAACTAAAGACCTAGAACCTTGTGACTTTTTTGCAGCTAATGTTTGGTGGCGTGGAGTTATTGATTTACTCGTTATTAACCCCGAAACTAAGTTAGCTACCTTAATTGACTACAAGACAGGTAAGTCAAGCCAATATGCAGATACTAGACAATTATCTTTATTTAGTGTAGCTATTTTTAAACACTTTCCAGATATGACTAAAATCAAGTCTGGATTGGTATTCTTGATAAGTAAAGAAATATTAAAGGAAGACTATACAGTTGACAAAGTAGATGAAATGTTTGAAGAATGGGGTAAAATAGTATTACGTATAAACGGGGCTTACGAGTCAGGGGTATTTAATGCTGTCCCTAACTTTGCGTGTCGTAAGTTCTGCCCTGTTCAATCATGTTCACATTGGGGAAAATAATGGCAAGAGATTATCAAAAAGAAAACAAATATAAAGCACAGCCTGATCAAATTAAAAAACGTGTAGCTAGAAATAAAGCTAGACGAATGATGTTAAAAGCTGGTAAAGTATCAAAGGGTGACGGTAAAGATGTAGATCATATTGTGCCTCTAAGTAAGGGTGGTTCAAATACATTAAGTAATATGCGTATTAAAAGTAAAAGTGCGAACAGTTCGTTCCCACGCAATAGTAATGGTTCGTTAAAGAGAAACGTAACTAAAAAAAAATAGATCAACCGCTAGGCGTGAGTGCGTTAAAACCGCGCCAGTTAACAATAGAAGTTCCTTATTAGGTAACCTTTCGTCTAGGTGTTAACACTGCAGTGTGTAGACGTGTCACTACCTCTCTCGGTGGCACGTCTATTTTTATTTATTAGGAGATTGCATGGAAGTGTACAAAGATAAGGCGTTAATAGTTAATACAAAACGACCTGAGTTAATTATAAATAAGATACCTAAAAGCAAGGTTCTTAAAACATATGATAATGGAGTAACCCAAGTTGTTGTAAATTGGGGACTAGATGAAGTGCTTACATTATCTGACATGAAAGTTAAAAACCCTCCTTCACCTATAACACGTGACTACAACTTTCCAGGCATTCATAAACCATTTGATCATCAAAGAACAACAGCTGAGTTTCTATCAGCACATAGACGTGCTTATTGTTTAAGTGAAGCAGGCACAGGCAAAACATCTGCAGTAATATGGGCTGCTGACTATCTAATGAATCAAGGTAAAATTAAACGAATGCTTGTAGTGTGCCCACTATCTATTATGCAAGCCGCATGGCAATCTGATTTTTTTAAAACAGCCATGCATAGGTCAGTAGGTATTGCTCATGGAAGTGCCGAAAAAAGAAAAAAAGTATTTACAGAAAATACAGATGTAGTGATAATTAATTATGATGGTATAGAAATAGTAGAAAAAGAAATTAAATCGGGCGGTTTTGATTTAATAGTTGTCGATGAGGCAAACTATGTCAAAACTGTCACGACACGTCGCTGGAAGTCATTGAATCGGGTGGTCACACCTGATACATGGTTATGGCTTATGACAGGAACACCCGCTGCTCAATCACCAGCCGACGCATATGGACTGGCTAGACTTGTAAACCCCGTATCCGTCCCAAAATATGCAGGAACGTTTAAGGATATGGTCATGCAAAAAATTAGCCAGTTCACCTGGGTGCCTAGATTTAACGCACAAGATATTGTATTTAAAACACTACAACCTGCCATTCGTTATACTAAAGAAGAATGTTTAGATTTGCCTGACGTTCTTTACACTACTCGTGAAGTTCCCCTTACACCACAGCAAGATAAATATTATAAAAAGTTTAAAAAATATAGACATATGCAAGCGGGAGGAGAGAACATTACCGCCGTTACTGCAGGTGTGGTACTTACAAAACTTTTACAAGTAAGTGCAGGGGCAGTATATTCAGATACAGGCGAAGTTATTGAGTTTGATATATCTAATCGCATGATTGCATTAAAAGAAATTATAGATGAAGCTAGCCACAAAGTTATTATATTTTGTCCTTTCCGTCACAGTATTGAAAAAGTTATGACTGAGCTACATAAAGAACATATTACATGCGCTGCAATACATGGCGACGTGTCTATGAATAATCGTTCAGAAATATTTAAAAATTTTCAAGAAAAAAAAGACCCTCAAGTATTGGTGATCCAACCCCAAGCTGCATCACATGGAGTCACCCTCCACGCAGCTAACGTAGTTGTGTTTTGGTCACCCGTCATGTCAGTTGAAACATACATACAATGCTGTGCTCGTATGGACAGAGCGGGACAAAAAAATAAAATGACCGTAGTCCATTTGCAAGGTTCTTCTGTTGAACAAAAAATTTATAAAATGTTACAAGATAAAATTGATAATCACGTTAAATTGGTAGACCTTTATAAAGAGGAGTTTAGCGATGGGATATAAAGACCCTGAACAAGAAAAAGAATATCATCGAAAATGGCGAGAAAAAAATAAAGTAAAGCTTAACGAGTATCAAAAAAAATGGAGTAAGAAAAATCCTGGAAAGAAAGCAGCTACTAGAAGAAAGTTAATAATCAATAATCCTGAAAAATCTATTTTATATTCTTCAAAATTTAGGGCTAATAAAAACAATGTTGAATTTACAATAACTAAGAACGATATAAATATCCCTTTGATATGTCCTATATTAAGACATCCTATTATAAAAGAATGTATAAAAGGGGGTAAAACAGGCCCTAAAGATAATTCACCTTCTATTGATAGAATAGATAATAGCAAAGGGTACATACCAGGAAATATACAAATAATAAGCAACAAAGCTAATACCATGAAAAGTAGTGCAACACCTGAAGAATTAATAAATTTTGCATTATGGGTATTTGCAACACATGGAAAAGATATATACGAAATAAGAAAAATAAGTTGACAAAGTAAATAGTTGTGATATACTAATATCCTTAATGTTTAAAAGGAGAGAATATGGAATTAGATGATAATAAAATAGAAAAGATGATGCAAGCTTCTGTCAATATGAGAGATAAGATTGATGAATTAGAAAATCAAATTACTGAAATTAAAACTAAGAAAGACAAAGTTGATTTAGCTTTAAATGAAGCGTGTAGGACACTTAATGTAACTAGTTTGAAAACTAAAGTTGGAACGTTATCAAGAACTTTACGTACAAGATATTGGACAAGCGATTGGCCTGAAATGTACAAGTTCATAAAAGAAAATGATATGCCTGAGTTTTTTGAAAAGAGATTAGTTCAATCAACAGTTAAAGAGTTTTTAGAACAAAACCCTGACAAAGCACCACCAGGTTTACAAGCAACAAGTGAATACACAGTAAGAATAACTAAAAGTAGAGATAATAAGGAGAATGTATGAGCACAGATTTAGATGTATTTTCACAAGGTTCTACCGCAGTAGCAACACATAAACGTAGAGATGATGGCTTTACCGCTAACATCACAGGAAGTTCTGTTACAGCTAAACGTATATCTATACGAGGTAGTAAATTTAGATTAATGGTTAATGGCAAAGAGATTGAGAAATCTAATCAAGACGCACTTGATGTTGTTATTGTTAATGCGTCACCACATGTGCATAGAATGTATTTTGCTAAAGCATATACACCAGGCGAAAAGATGCCTCCTCCAACATGTTGGACATCTGATAGTCAAAAGCCTGATGAAGCCGTGGTTGAAAAGCAAGCAGATTCATGTTTAGCATGCCCACAAAATATTAAAGGCTCAGGTGCTAATGGTTCTAAAGCTTGTCGTTTTAGTAGACGTATTGCAGTAGTTCGTGCTGATGATATGAATGGCGATGTATATCAAATGACTTTACCTTCACAATCTATATTTGGAACAGGCACAAAAGATCGTAAGCCTCTGCACGAATATACGGATTATGTAAAAGCAAACGGTGAGAACTTAATGTCTGTTGTATCTCGTGTATCTTTTGACGAAGACTCTTCAAGCACTAAGGTAGGATTTAAACCTATAAGAGTTTTATCAGATGAAGAATATGCTATCTGTGAAATTAAATCAACATCAGAAGAAGCTAAACGTGCTATTACATTATCAGTGAATGTTAATAAAGATGAAGATGATGGTGAAGAGTTTGAGCAAAAGAAACAACAGCCTATTCAGCGTCCTGAAGTACTAAAAGTAATAGACGATATTCCTGAACCTACAGTTCGTGCAGCGGAAAAACCTGTGGCACCACCTCCACCAAAACCAGCAGCACCTAAAGCAGATCAAGGTGATGTTAGTTTAGATGATCTAGTATCAGATTGGGCGTAATCATGCGTGGTTACTCCCAAGTAGTTATCGAAGCAAACGCTAAAGCTAAAGAGACTACAGGGACACTTTTAGGTGCGGTCTGCATATCACTAAAACACCCTGCTAGTCAAGTAGCGAAAGCGCTTAACGTTTCACGTCAAACGGTGTATGATTGGTTTTCGGGTAAAGCAAAGCCATCAAGAAAACTTGACCAAAAGATTAAGGAATTGATCGTTAATCTTACTAAGTAGCACAATGGGCGAAAGCACCTTTATTTATATATTGCTAGATGGTAGTTAATTTATAAACCGCAAGTAGCCCACCCATTTTAAGCAGCACAACATTTTGAGAGAAAAATGCAAACAAAAGAATTTTTACAACAAGTATGGCCTGATCAAGGATATTATTGTATCCTCGGCAAAGACCAACAAAATGTAGTAGTTCCTAAGTTTATAAATTCCATAGATGAAGCAATTGAAGTAGTAAATAAATTACTAAGCGATAAGCAAGACGTTTACTTTGCATGTTCAACTTATGTTGAACCTACTGAACGAAAGAAAATAAATGCAAAAGAACAACGTATTCTATGGTTAGATATAGACTGTGGTTTCGATACAAAGAAACGTAAATGGAAAGACTATGAAACTAAAGACGCAGCACTTGTAGCGTTACGTTCATTTACAGATGCAACACAACTTCCTGCTCCTACGATTGTAGACTCAGGTAGGGGTATCCATTGTTATTGGCCTTTTACTGAACCTGTAGATAAAGCTATATGGCAACCCGTTGCTGAAGGTTTAAAGTTTCTATGTGCTAAACATGGACTCAAAGCTGATGGTGCTTGCACTGCTGACATGGCTCGTATCCTACGAGTTCCAGGCACAAAAAATTATAAAGATGTAGCTAAACCTGAAGATGTAACTGTGCTAAATCAAGGCACACCTACTCCGTTTGATGAGTTAGCAAGTCTTATACCTATACATCTTACTGATAAACCTAAAGCTAAACGTCCACTTGATGAAGCTACAAAAGCTATATTAGGAAATAACTCATCTAAATTTATGAAGATTATAGAACGTTGCCGCAAAGGTGATGGTTGTCCACAACTTACGCATATCATTACTAAGCAAGCAAGTATAGAAGAACCATTATGGAGATCAGGTTTATCTATTGCAGCATTTTGCGAAGACTCTGAAGCAGCGATACACAATATATCTAAACACCATCCTGATTATACATATGCTAAAACAGAAGCAAAAGCAAATGCTATTCCACACTGGCATACATGTAGACAATTTGAAAGCTTACGTCCTGAAGGTTGTGATGGATGTAAACATAAAGGTAAGATTACATCTCCAATAGAATTAGGCAGAGTTATTCTACGTTCTAAAGGTGCAGATAATGTTATCCAAGCTAAGTCAGAAGAATTAGGTGAAGTTGTTACATATCAAATCCCTGACTACCCCTTCCCATATTTTAGAGGAAAGAATGGCGGTGTATATAAAACTGTAGCTGATGAAGACGAAGAAGCTATTATGGTTTATGACTATGACTTCTATCTTGTTGAAATATTAAATGATCACGCTATTGGGTTCTGTGCATGGTTTAAATTACATTTACCTCATGAAGGTGTTCAAGAATTTATAGCACCTTTAACACAATTACTATCTCGTGATGAAGCTAGAAAGATTTTAGTAGCTAAAGGTATTGTTAGAAATGGGAAGAAGTTAGATAACGTTATTGATTATATTATTGCTGTAGTAGATGCTGATCAAAAGCAAAAGCCATCAACACCTATGTATAAACAATATGGTTGGAATGCTTTATATAACAAAGTTGTTATAGGTAATCGTGAGATTAGTGCATTTGGTATTAAGTATGTGCCTGTGTCTGAAGATTTAAATGATGTAAACCCAGCACTACAAAAGAAAGGCACATATGAAGAATGGAAGAAAGCTATATCAGTATATGAAAGACCTGGCATGGAGTTACGAGCATTTGGTTTCTTCTGTGCCTTTGGTTCATTACTTATGCCCTTCTTTAAAACAAAAGAAAAGTCAGCAGTAATTAATTTATACAACCCTGAGTCAGGACAAGGTAAGTCTACAGTCTTACAAGCTATGACTAGTGTATATGGCAATCCTGAACTATCAGCTAAACTTATTCAAGTATGGGGTGATACAGGTAACTCTGTAATTAATCGTATGGGTTACATGAATAACTTGCCTGCAGCAGTTGATGAGTTTACTAAAGTAACACCTGACCAATTACATGAGTTTTTAAAATTTATGTCAACAGGTCGTGGTAGAAATCGTATGGGTAGTGGTGGCACAAATAAGGAAAGACAAAATGATACCGTATTTAATCTTATTTGCGTTGTATCTTCTAATACAGACTTTAGAACAGTTATGTTCTCATCAAATGCTAAAGCTTCAGGTGAGATGGCTCGCTTCTTACAATTACGTATTGATAAAGATACCAGCTTAACCAAGAAAGAAGCTGATGATTACTTTGGTAGACTATTTGATAACTATGGACATGCAGGAGAAATATATGCCCAATGGATTATATCAAACCTTGAATCTGTAAAACTAGCTTTAAAACAAACTCAAGAAAAGATAGATAAGGCATGGAATATAGCAGGGGAAGACCGCAAGTATTCTGCTACATTAGCTGCAGTATTTTTAGGTGCTCAGATTGCCAAACAATTAGGTATCCATAATATAAACTTAGAACCTGTTAAACACGCTATTAAAGCAGAACTAGATAAATCTAGGATAGAACTTAAGGCTCGTGACTTTGATGCTATGGAAACACTAACTACTTTCCTACATGAAAATTTAAAGAACACTTTAGTCATTAATAGTGTCATAGACTCACGAACAGGGTTACAAGAAGCACCTTTATTAAAGCCAATCAATGAATTACGTGTAAGAATTGAACCAGATACTAACACAATATACATTCCTGTAGGTATAATGCGCTCATACTTAAAGGATCTTGGTAACGTAGATTACGAGGATTTTATTAAAAAGCTGAAAGATAATAAGGTTTTGAAGTATAAATCAGGAGATTCTAAGGTGCTACAAAAAGGATTAGATATTAGCGGCTCAGGTGTTCGATGCATATGGATCGATAACTCTAGCTTTGAAGGACTTAAGACTAACGACTTACCATTGGATATACCACGAAGTGTTCACTAATGGCGTAAATTATCAAATTGATTGGCCTACGTTTGTACCAGGCTCGTCTATCTTTATACCTGCTATTGATACTGAGTCAGCTATCAAAGCTATACAAAAAGAAAGTGAACGACTAGAGTTTCAGTTCGTTCACAAAGTTGTTATAGAAGACCATGTTAAAGGTATTCGAGTCTGGCGTTTATAATTATTCTTCACCGCCAAAAATACCTAATACCTTTTCTTTATTAAAACCAGCTCTTTCTCGTAAGCTTTGTATATAGTTAGTAGTAGAGCCATCTTCTCTTTCAACAGGATAATTTAATAGCTCTCGTCTTTGCATTTCTATTCTGTCTATTTCTTTTCTTTTATCTTCAGGGGATATAGTACTATTAGTGCGAACCTGATTTTCATAAGTTCTTAACTGAGCTAAAAGAGTATCTGTAGAACTAAGTTGTCTAGAAACGTTAATACTTTCTTCATTTTTAGCATAGTAATCGTCAAATTCTTTTTGACCTTTATCATCCACTGCTAATTTTTCTAATTTTTTATACGTATTATAATGTTTATCTACTTCATCTTTTAATTCATATAAATCATTTAGTTCTCTAGCACCAAGTTTTTGAGTAACAAAACTCTTTACGTCTGGGAACATCATAAGCTTTTCTTCAAAAGATTTTTTAGGTATAGTTTCTCCTCTTAGATCAGCAATCATATTTTCTGTAAACATATTAAGCACCTGAGAAGTAGAACCTAAAACTGATTTTAATACATTGTCCCATATAAGTGGGGAAGTACCCGATGCTTCTCCCAATGCTAATGCTAGCTGAGTTGTATTTTTAGGACTATATTGAAACTCTGGTTCAACAGACTGTTGACCTTGACCCACAATAGGTCTATTAGTATATAAATTGGTATTTAAATAGCTTTCAATTCCTGGTTTAATAAGAACCGGCATACTAGAGGGTATAGAAGTGGCTTTAATAAGTCCCGCTAATAAAGCTTTATTCATTTTTTTATTGTCTTCACTTTCAGCAACCCATCGTTGATAAACGTGTTCAGTGAACACCTTAAAAAATAATCCACTATAATCAGTTCTCATTGGAATTTTATATCCATTAGGCAAAATAAAAAAACTGTCTCTTTCAGAAGGATCTAATTTTTTATATTCGTCATCATCAGACATTAGAATAGAATACATTAATGTAGCTATAGCAATTTGAGCGCCATTAAGTACATAACGTTTTATATTTTGCATTCTAGTATCGGGAGTTATGCCTTCACCAAATACTGTAGCACCAGATACATGTAAAGCTTGTAAACTAGCGCCTGTAAAAGGAACTAATTGTCTCATAATATTAAATATTTGACCTGAGCCTGTACGTTTAAAGTTAATAATTTCAAAAGCACGATGAACGGCCAAAGCTTCATTACCTGTTTCTAACATGGTTTGTGCATATATAGCTTGACGAATTACATTATCCGATGCCATCGCAAGAGCGCTAAAAGGTGATATCACTGCTTTTTTAAATGCCTCGTAAGATTTATATTTTTTAGCTTCATCAGCAGCCACGTTATCTATTCTATTAAACTCTCTAGAAGGATCAGCTCTTCCCACTGCCATTACTGCTTTTAATCTGTTTCTTGCTTTACTTAAACCTAAAGGCGTTAGAGCAATTTCTTTTAAAACTTGAACGGGTATGAGTATTCCATAATTAACCCCTGACAAGGTAATTGCAGCTATAGTATCCATTACAATTTGTTTAAGTGAAAAGATAGGATATAAAACAATACTTTGTCTTAAAAAATGGCTGAAGTTAGAAAAGTATTTTAATCCTGCAATTGTAACGGGTTCTAGTCCAGTAAATCCATCAACCATACTTGCAGCATCATATCCTTGAAACTCGTATCTATTAAGAATATTTTTTTCTTCTCCATTAACATCTACATTTTCGTGTATTTGTACAGAGTTAGTATTGCCTGTGTATTTTTGACCTGTAATTTTTTTAATATCATTAGGTAAATACTCTTGATAATATCTGAGTTTTACTGCCGCCGCATTATTTTTAATGCCCTTCATAATAATATAATTTGCCCAGTTTTCCATATTATCGAATACATTATTTACTTCTCTGTAACTACCTTCAAATTTTGGTTCTTTTGAAGCATCAAGTAAACCATTAATGTATTCTTTTCTACCTTTAACTTCTACTCGCCCATCAGCATCTTCAAACACTCTGTAGAAAGGAACATAATCCATAACTTCTAAGAAGCGTTCTATAGTATTTTTATCTAACAAACCTGTAGTATTAGCAAAATCTAATACTTTAGATCGAACGTCATTCCACATATCAAATACTTCATTTAATTCAGGATATTTTTCTAAAATTTTAAATCCTGCTTCTATTTCAGCGTCTGACATATGAACTAATTTAAAATTTTTATTTAATTCTTTTTTTGCAGCTTCTGTTTTACCTTGTAACATTAAAGCTCTAGCCCTATCTTTTGCGTTTTGATTAGACTTATTTAAACCTCTTGAACGTTTTGCAATAAATGCGGTACTAGCAGCTTCAAATAATGTAATAACGTTAATATTTCTTTTTTTAGCAATATCTGAAATAGCTTCTTTAATTTTTTTCATACTAGTATTAGATTCAGTAACTAAAAACTTAAATATTTTAGGATCGTAAGAAATATTGCCTCTTTCTAAAAAAGCCCGAGCCGTTTCAGAAGCATATAAAGCTTGTGCAATATTTAACTCAATAGCTGCCTTAGCTAATTCAGCCATGCTAACCCCTGATTTTCTCATGGCATCTAATATTTTTTTATTTATTGCAAATTCAAAATCAAAAGCAAACTTTCTAAATCTTGTTATTTGTTCCCCCAGTGTTTTAAAAGGAGACGCTTTAAATCTTTGAAATGTGGTAGGCTTAGGTGTTCTATCTTTACGCTTCTGACCTGTTTGTGCAATAAGTTTATTTAGTTCTTTTTCTTCTTCATCTTTATTATATAAAGGTTTATCTTGTCCAAAATCTTTAAGGTTTTCTGGACGTTCACCCGTCATTAACTCTGGCGCTAAAGCAACAATATCGCTCATTAATGAATCAGATATATCAAGACCTAAAAGTTTATTAAAAGCATTCATTAGATCCAACCATAGTGATGACTTAGGAGCAGGGGTAGGAGCTACGCTTCTTTGTTTAGATAAGAATCTTTGGAAGTCTTTATCGTTAAACGCATAAGATACAAACTCTTCCATGTTTTTAAAGGCATCACCAAAAGTTACTTCATCTTGCATAGCAGCTACTTCAGCTGCATCAAATATGTCTACTAATTGTTGGCCTACAACAGAGTTACCTTTGGCTTTTGGTCTACCGTTTTTATCCATAGTAACATGACGTCTTATTGCCCACACTGTTGCAGCGTGTGTTCCTTCATGATAAATAGTATCAGTACCTGCTTTAGGACTAATAATAGTTTCGTTAAGTGTAGAAGTATATTTGCCGTATTCACCTTTAGGCATACCCATAACTTTATACTTACCTTTAAGCACGTTAGGTAAGGTTTCAAATAAGTTCTGTAATATTTTTTCAACAGGATTAAGTTTGTTAAAATGTTGTTTCTTTATAATATTTAACGCTTGCCCTAAAGTATTAGCAGGTTTAGTAGTATTAACAATTGCTTGCCCTTCAGGTGTGCCTTCTTTTTTAGATTGTAAATCCTGTTCTACTTTAGCAACTTGTTGTTCTTCGGCTAATGTTGTAGGAGTTTTAGTTTCTCTAGCTGTTTTTAAAGTAGCAAGTTCTTCTTTTGCAGTAATTACATCTTGTTCAGTAACAGCAGTTTCATCTAAAAGATTTTCAATAAGAGGGTTATTACGATCAAGTGCTTTTAATTCAGAAGCTACTTGTTTAGCTTCATCTTGTAAAAGCATAGGTTCTTCAACAGGTGCTTCTTCTACAGCAGCTTCTGTTTCAACGGCTTGAGGTTCTACTGGTTTAATTGTTTCTAGTGGAGCGTTGCCTGCTTCTTCTCCTGTTTCAACGACTCCAACAGGACTTCCACTGATATTAGTTGTAGGTCCGAAACGTCCTTGAGTTCCTCCGGGAGTGCCATATTTTTGTCCTCCAAGTACTGCATCGCTAATTGTAGTTGTTCCAAGGTCAATTCCTGCATCGGGAGCCTCTGCTTTCTTATCTAGTAATGATGTAAATGTAGTTACAGCTTGTTCGTTTAGTTTACCTGTATATGCTTCTAAGGTTTTATCTACAAGGTCTCGGCCTTCTGGTGTGCTTGCATCAACTCCTTCCAAAGCTTTAAAGGCATTGGAACCTTTTCTGATACCCCACGAAGTTAACGTAGTCGGAGTAATAACACCTGTTTCAGTAGGTAAGGTATTTTCTAAATCAGCAGCTTCAGATACCACTTGTTTTTGCTGAGCTGATTTAAGTTTAGCTTCAGCAGCTACTTTAGCTTGGTTAACTTGGTTAGCTTCTTCTTCTAAGTCTTTAAGTATTGTTTTTATTTGTTGTTGTTTAGACAAGCGCTCGGTTTTAGGTTCTGCTGCAGGGGGTTCTGGTTCTTCTGTTGTAGGAGCAGCTGTAGGTTCTTTAGTTAATAGGGCGCCAGGTAAGCCTATTGCTTTACCTGCAATATATCCGCCGAAGAAACTTTCTAAGTATTCATCTCGCGCTTTTTTATCAGTAATGTTTAACCCTGCTTGTAATCGTTCAAAAACTTGTTGAGCAGCTTCTGTAATACCTTCTACTGTAGCACCTTTAGTTGCAGCAACTGAAGAAGATAAAACTTTTTTACCTACAGAAGCAAGTAAAGATTGATTAAGTATTTGTTTAGCTGTTTCATCGGATATTTTTTTACCAGCAGCTCCAAAAATATTTTTAATTCCTGGTATATATTTAAAGCCTATAGTGTCTAATAACGCTTGAGGTATAGCAGCAGCACCTGCAGTTAATAAATTTGTATCGGCAAGATCAACGCTGTTAGCGTCTATTTGACGTTGAAGATTAGAACCTAAAAATTGAGTAGCAGAAACTACAGTAGGAGCTACCCCTGCAACTACTCCAGTTGCGCCTAACGCTGTGCTACCTAACGCGGCCATAACGGGGCCAATCATATAAGGAGCAGAGCTACCAAGTAGTTCTTGAATTTTAGTTAAAGGGTCTTCTCTAAAACTTTTATTAGCACTAGTGTAAGTATTAGCTGCGTATTCTCTTAAACGATTGGCAATTTGTTCAGCTTCTTCAGGATTACCTAAAGTTCTGCCATAAGATATAACAGCATCCGCTGCTAAATTATACATACCTTGACCAAAAGTACCAGAAAATGCTCCTTTGGCTTTTTCACCAGGTTTAGCCGCAATAGGCATACCTGAATATTTTGCATATTCATCAGAAGTAAATTTTTGACCCATAACATCTACAGGTATTGTAGGTGTTTTTTTAGGAGGTTGAGTTGTTTTAGGTTGTTCAGCGATTACTGGTTCTTTAAATAATAAAGAACGCATTTGATCTTGAAGTTGTTTAGCAGTTTCAACATCTCCTTTAGCATCAGCGTCTACAAGCTGTTCATAAAGAGAATCTACGTTAGTAACATCTTCTTGTGGTGGGGTAGCAGCTACAGAAGGTTCTTCAAACAGCAAACTTTTCATTTCAGTTTGTAATTGTTTAGCAGATTGAATGTCTCCCTTTGCATCCGCTTCTACAAGCTGTTTATATAAAGCATCTAAATTTTTCATTAATTAATAGTTTAATCTGTGTTAAGAAAACGTCCTTCACGTTCTAATCTTTCCATTTCTTCTGCATTAGTAACATCATATAAAGTTCCTCCAGCATCTGAAGAGGTTTGATCATAGTTTTTAAATAATTGTGGGTATTTTTGTCTTGCCACTTCTTCTTTTCTTCTATTTATGTATTGAGCTTGTGTTTCTTTTATAGGTGCTTTAAGTTCTTT
>SXGQ01831350.1_pt1 | contig 26465 bp, 5 predicted proteins | sample 3178371 | NCBI WGS metagenome assembly SXGQ01 (sample SAMN11356859, study PRJNA531348) | freshwater metagenome | isolation source: freshwater sample F1-20 | place: China: Fuxian Lake, Yuxi | collected 2017-12-25 | reverse complement strand
TGGCGGCAGCGCGGGCGATCACTTTGACGTCGGTGGTGAAGCTTTCGATGACCACGTCCCCGGAGTACTTGATCGACTTGAGGGCTGCCACGATGGGCTTCCAATCTAGCGAATCGTTGCCCGGAGTGCCACGGTCGGTGCGATTGGACTAGCTGAGTTTGCTATTGAGGCGCTGGCGTTTCTCGCAAAGTAAACTTCACTTTGAGAGTGGTCACTCATCTCGCTTGATAGCCTTTCTGGAGTAATGAGCCAACAATCCTGTAAACTCAACGCCTCCCGAGCCGGTAAAAGCGGGTTGTTGATGCTTGAGCAGGGAGAATCAAAACCACGGGTGCATTGGTACCTTGAGTCACAACCTCGGGTACCCCAGGGGCAGGTACCCACGATGCGTCCAGCACCATCAACTGCTCCACCTGATAGCGAGCACCGCCGATGCCGGAAACACGTAGACTCCAAGCGCCGTCCGAGCGCGGGGACAGGCTTAGGCTCGGCCCCGGCGTCCCGGTGATGGCATCGCGGACGATGACATCGAACTCCAGAGGCACGGTCACGTAGCCGTCGCCGACTGTGATCCGGACGCGGTTGGTGCTGGGGCCTTGGACCTCAGTGGGGCGCCAACTCACCAGTCCATTGGTGCTCAGGGTCATTCCCCACGGAGCGTTGACGAGTCGGTAGGTCAGGGGTTGGGCGGGCAGGTCGGTGTCGGTGGCCGAAACGGTGAAGGACAAGAGAGATCCCTCGTTCACCCGGCGCGTGCCCACCACGGTGGTCCACACCGGAGCCTGATTGGCCTCGCGCACCACGATGTCGAATTCCAAGGGCACAGTCGCGATCGCATCGGAAACGCTGACTCGCACCCGATTGGTGCTGGGCCCTTGGGCCTCGGTCGGGGTCCACGTTAACACTCCATTGGTACTGACTACTAACCCCGTGGGACCGGAGTCCAGGCGGTAACCCAGACGCTGGGCCGGCAGGTCGGGGTCTGTGGCCTGGAGGTTGAACGACAAGGTCAACCCCTCGGTCACTCTCCGAGTCACTGCCGTGGTCACCCAAACCGGCGGCAAGTTTTGTTCGCGCACCACAATGTCAAAGGACTGCTCGGTCGATGCGATCCCGTCCTGGGCGCTGACACGGACCCGATTCGTGCTAGGGCCCTGCGCCTCAGTGGGACGCCAAGTGAGGAATCCATTGGTTCCCACAGTCAATCCCACCGGCCCGTCCACCAGCCGATACGTGAGGGACTGTGCGGGAAGATCGGAGTCGGTGGCCTTGAGGGTGAAAGACAAGGTCCCGCCCTCAGTCATCCGACGGGTGCCGATATCCGGCCAGAGGGGCGGCCCATTCGCCTCCCGAACGATGACCGTGAACTGGTGCGGCACCTGGACGAAGCCATCGCTGACACTCACCTCGACGCGATTAGTGCTCGGCCCCTGAGATTCGGTGGGTCTCCAACTAACCTGACCAGTGGATGTCACTAGGAGCCCCTCCGGCCCACTTACCCGTTGGTAAGTTAACGGCTGGAGAGGCCTATTGGCATCCACCGCCTTGAGATTGAAGGACATGAGTAATTGCTCGGTGACGCGACGCAGTCCGACATCCGTCCACACGGGCGGGACATTCAACTCCTTGCCCACGACGATCTCCAATTGATTGGTCACTGAGACAATGCCGTCAGAAAGGACAAACAAAACGCGATTGGTGCCCGGGCTGCTGCCTGAGGACGGAATCCACGACACGACTCCATCACCACTGAGGGTCAATCCAGTCGGACCGGAAATTCGTTGGAAGACCAACTGCTGGGAAGGCACGTCAGGATCTTGCACCTTAAGAAACCAAACTAACCGATCCAACTCACGAACCAGGATCCTTGGGGATTCGGCCAAGGCCGGAGGCTGATTGTCTTCCAGGACGCGAATCTGGAAATCCACGCCTGCAGCAGACTCTCCATCACTCACCACCACGGCCACCGTCCAATTCGTGCCACCACTCCTCTCGTCGGGCATCCACTTTACTTCGCCGGATCGACTCACGGTCAGACCCGGAGGGCCAACTACCAAATTCCAAACCAGATTCGAAACAGACCCGCTACCCGGCAACGCTTGTAGGCGGAAGGAATTGGTCACGTTTTCAAGCCAACTGAGAGCGGGAATCGGTACAATAACCGGAGGACGTATCGCCGGCTTGAGCAGGACGTTCGCGGAGAGGGCTCCCACTGCTATCCCATCACTCCACTCGATCCGGAACGTGTAAGATCCTGCTGCAACATTGGTGGAGGGCTTCCATCGCAGCAGACCGCTCGGACTCACGGTCATTCCCGGGGGGGCGTTGACCAATCGGCAGTTGAGAGGCTGGACTGGCCTGTCCGCATCTTGTGCCTTCAATACCACTTCCAGAAGCACCCCTTGCGCCACGGAGAGTTCTGGGACCGGATCCGGCACGGGCGCCTGATTGACCTCCATCACCCGAAGTTCCCAATGATTAGTGATCGAGATTACGCCATCCGACACGACCACTACCAATCGATTAGTGCTGGGCCCCTGAGCCTCCTGAGGCTGCCAAACGACGACTCCGTTGGAGGAAATCGTCAATCCCTCAGGACCCGCGAGCAACCTCATCACCGTGACTTGCTTGGGAGTGTCAGTGTCCACCACCACCACCTTCAACGCAACCGGACTCAACTCAGGCACCAAAACGACTCCTTCTAGCGTCGCGAGCGGTGGGGAGTTGGATTCCAAAACGACCAATTCCACGGTATTGGTGACCTCAATGGAGCCATCACTGAAAGCCAGTGCGACCGAATAAGTGGCCGGGCCCTGAGCCTCGGTGGGAGTCCAGCTCAAGATCCCGTTCGTTCGGATCGTTAAACCCTCCGGACCACTCAAGAGACGGAAGGTCAACGGCTGAGCCGGCAAATCCGAGTCGGTGACCGGCAGGATCCAATTGAGGAGTTCTAGTTCAGTGATGGTTCGTCGGGCCTCTCCGCCCCAAGTCGGTGCTGCGTTATCCTCTAGCACGCGCAACTGGAAAGTCTCCGCACTGCTCAAGGCCCCATTGGCCACCACCACCGTCACGCGCCAAGTAGTTCCCCCCAAGTTTTCTTCGGGCTTCCATTCCATTAGGCCGGAGGAACTCAGGATCAATCCCGGCGGGCCCTGCACTAAAGTCCACTGAAGATTGGGGCCCTGGGAACCCGGATCCACGGCAATGAGTTGGCGACGCTGGAGAATGTTTTCGGCCCATTGCAAATCCCCGATCGGTGTGATGACCGGCGGAAGCTTCAATGCCTTGACTACCACCACCGAGGAAACCTCGGCCGATTCGCGCCCGTCGCTCACCCGGACGCGAAGGGCGTAGCGCCCGGCGGCTTGGTTGGTTGGTGGCTTCCACAGCAATAGTCCATTGGTCTGAATGGTCATTCCAGCGGGAGCCTGCACCAATCGGTAATCCAAGGATTGCTGGGGTAAATCAATGTCGCGGGCTCGGACCAATGCCTGCAATTCGAAGCCGGCAACGACTGTTAGCTCAGGGATCGGATCGATCAGGGGTATTTCGTTCAATTCAGAGGCAATGGACACCAATCGGTTGGTCGCCCAGACAACGCCATCGTTCACAGCAATCCAGACATCGTTGGTGGTGGGAGCCTGACTTTCACCGGGACGCCAGATAACCAGACCCTCCGGCGTCATGCTCATTCCGATGGGACCATCCAATAACCGGAATTGCAGGGCTTGTTGCGGCACATCCGGATCAAGCCCCCGAACGATTGAACGCATCTCGTAGCCCTCGATCACTCGCAGTTCCGAAGTCGGATCTACCTGAGGTGGCTCGTTGACCTCTCTTACTCGTACCCCAAATCGATTGGTAGACGACACCACACCATCGCTCACCCACCAGGAAATCCAGAAATCCCCAGGTCCTTGAACTTCCGACGGCGTCCATTTTAGGAGTCCTTCGGAACTGACGCTCATTCCGGCAGGACCAGTGGAAAGCCCGTAGTTCAAGGATTGGACGGGAATATCCACATCATTGCCTCGCAAGGCCCACGTCCAGGCTACCTTTTCATCAATGGTCTGGTCCGGAACTACCACCGGAACCGGGAGCTCATTCACCTCACGGACCTGGACGGTGAATTGATTGGTCGCGGTCGCCTCCCCATCGCTGACCGCCACTTGCAACAAATGACTCCCCGGCCCCTGCTCTTCGGAGGGCACCCAGTACAGGAGACCATCGGTGCTCACGGAGAGACCCGAGGGGCCACTCACCGAACGAAAGGTCAACGGTTGGACGGGAAGATCCACGTCCGTGGCCGACAACTGCAATTGTAACGGAGACCCCTCTCGCAATACCGCGTTAGGAATACTGGCCAATACCGGCCGTAAATTCGCCTCCATCACTGTAAATTTGAGGGCCACCCGCGATTCAGGTCCACCGACCAAATCCTGGGAGATGACGTCGACTGAAAATGTGCCCGGACCCTGAATTTCTTCAGGAGTCCAAAATAACCAGCCATCCGAACGCATTTGGAGTCCGGAAGGCGCGCCATCGAGCCGGAGCAGCAACGGACTTCCCGGGTACTCGACCGAACGGGCCTGAACCAATCCCGACCAAAGCACGCCTTCGATGAGTGGTGTCAGGGCCGGAGCCGTCAACCGAGGGGCGTCAACCACAGAAGTAACCTCCAAATTGAAGGCCCAAGCAATTTGTCCGTTCGACGCATCGGCTCGAAGCTGAAACCAGCCACTGCCATTGCGATCCAATCTCGGCCGAATCCAAAGGGTGCTGCCAAGGATTTCCGCATCCACGACTCGGGAGTCCAGTGGTTGTTGCAATGACCAACTCACGGGACCTACCGCACCGCTCAGGAGCGGAGCCAAGTCCAAGGCCAGGGGGGCAGCATCCTCGAGGAGGCTCAACTGGGACAATCCGGTCACCAAATCAGTCGTCGCCCACGGAGCCGGCAAACTCGCCGCAATCCGGGGGCCCGAACCAGCGATGAACTCCAGTGGTAAATCAACACGGTTGGTCGCTCCGACCTGATCAAAAAGGTTTAACCGGATTTGACCCTTACCCACGGGTGATGACGCGAGATTCCAACGCAGCTCCAGTCCCGCCAACCCAGCAAAATCGGCACGACGCCCAGAACGGTAAGCCACCACAGGCAAGCCTATCGGCACGCCAGCGGTCGGAATCCATTCCGCAGTTGTTTTAGACAAATCCAAGGTATCGCTGAAGGCCTCGGTCAATCCGGGGTAGACTCCAGGCAGCAGAAAGGTCTGTCCCGACGCTGGTGATGAAACTTTCCACCCTCCAGACCACACCACGGCTGGAGGCAGGTTTTCAGCCACGACCCGCAGGCTCACCTGGATCGGATCAGAGGCCGACTTGTTGGGGGGATTACTGAGACCGTCGTCACTAGCCCTGACTGTGAGGGTGAGTTCACCTGACCAATAGGGACTCAACGTCATCGAAAGTTTCCCCTCCGCATCAATGCTAGGAAGCAGACGAAAAGCCTCTTCCCGATCAACATCAACACTGACCGCAACCCGCTGGCCGGCAGCTATTTCGTCAGCAGGCCCAACGGAAACGGACCGAACAAATCCCGCCACCGAACGAACTCCAGTGTCGGAGGATGCACCCAACACGGTCAGATTGGTCGAAGACAAGGTCACCTGCGGGGGGTCATTCACCGCCTGGACGACGATGCGGAACGAGTTCGTGGCGCTGCGGTTCCAACCTCCATTGGCCGTCCCCCCGATGTCCAACGCATGGAAAGTCACTCGAGACTCACCCCAGGCCTGCGGATTGGGCGTAAAGCGCAATTCTCCCGCAGAACTGATCTGCGGAAGTTGACTGAAGAGATTCGGATTCTCGACGGTCATCTCAAAACTCAACGTCTGACGGGTCACCTCATTGGTCGGACCTACCTGAATAGCGGTCAGAAAATTAGTAATGGTCGTCTTGCTGATCGCTGCATCCTCATCGACGGACACCACTGTTCCTTCAGGCAGCGCCGTGAAGGACGGAGGGTCGTTGACCGGAGTGATTTCTACCGAGAAAACCGCCGTGCTCAACTGCGCACCTCCTTTGCCCACCGAACCCATATCGCTGACCGTCAGGCGGATGTTTTGAGTGCCGTAAAAATTGGTCGCCGGCCTGAAGGTTAATTCATCCAAGGCTTGATTAAGAAGATCCAAAGATCCCCACCAACGCAGAACACCCTCTGATCCACCCACACGCAGCAAACCCTTAGGCAAAGGGCGATCCAACCAAACCGCTTCTGACTCCAACTCCAGAGTCACATCCATAGGTTGATCTCCAACATCGACATCGCTCAGGCGCATCCCCTTGGATGAGACGATCAAAGACTCTTCGATGGCGCCGGAGGAAGAAGTTGGAAGAGTCCACACGGGCGCGTCATTCACCGCCTCGACCCGCAGAAGAAACCGGTCGATCGGACTCCGATCAATGCCACCACTGACCACACCTCCGTTATCGATCGCCTGAACCTGAACCCAGGTGTCTCCCGAGGCATTCGGGGCCACCGTAAACTGGAGTCGACCGTTGGCCGAATCGATGCGGGGTTGGACGGAGAAGAGGGACGGATTGTCGGCGACGACCTCCAGCAAGACCAATTGGCGGGCCATTTCGTTGGTGGGCCCCACCCGGACATCTTTCAGAAAACCTGGGAAGTCCGTCGCAGCGGCCGGAGCATCTTCATCCACGGTCACCACCACGCCTGCCAACGACCGGAAGCCGGGAGCGTCATTAATGCCAATCACTTCGACCGCCAAATCCCGGACACCGGTCTGCGGACCACCCGGCCCTGAGGACCCCAGATCATTGGCTCGGACCTGGATGATTTGGGTTCCAAAGAAATCAGCCGCGGGGCGAAATGCGAGTTGTGCAAGGGCCCCATTCACAAGATCAAGCCTCCCCCGAAGCCGCTGAAGACTGGGGCTCGGCGACGCCAATCGTTGCACCCCGACCGGCAGTGGTCGGTCTAACCACTGGGCCCCGGAGGCGGCTTCCAATTCTACTTCCAAAGGAGCTTGACCCAAATCCGGATCAGAGACTTGAACACCCTCGACAAGAATGATTCCGGAATCCTCCACAGCACCTGTCACTCCGGTGAAGGCTGTGATGGAGGGGGTGTCATTGACCGGGAGCACCGTCACATCGAACTGGCCCCGAGTGATCTGAACATCGTCGGAAAGGGCCATACGGATCACGGCAGCCCCAGAAGCCTCGGCGGCCGGGCGTAAGGTCAGAACCACATCATTGCCCTGACGCACAGCGGAGCGATTAGCCACCGGGAACAACTCTGCAGGCTCAACCGTGACCGATAGAAACAGTCGGTCGACCGGCAACTCTGGATCCCAAGCACGCACGCGCAGGGTCAACGTCTCGTCTTCGGCGACAGTCTGCGCGGGCACGAGCGATAATTCGGGCGGCAAATTGGCTACAATGGCGCTCGTGGTGGCGGGCGATCGCGCCTGACCGTCAAAGACGGCCTGACAGGCCAGCGTGTAAGATCCCCGAGCCGTAACCGGGGGCCGAATCTCTACGGTCACCGTCCGCTCCTTGTCGTCGGCGAACAACCCCCAAACGACCCGTCGCTGAACATCATCCCAACGGCCCGTACCAGTGATGGCACCCACGGACCATCCCTCCGGAACGGATTGGGTGAGAAGGTGTATAGCCACCCCAGATTCCGGCACCAAGCGAAACGTTACCGTGAACGGAACTCCCGGAAGAAAGTAGGGCGGTAGAGCCTGTTCGATCTTCCCCGATTTGGGGGGCTTCGGCGGCAGCGAAACTCCACCAGAAATAGTCCCGTCCCCCAGGCTTGATCGAATTTTGCCAGAGAACTCCAGGTTCCCGGTGGTCTGGCTCGCTGGGAGGAGGCGATAGGAAAAGCTGCGCGGGCGATCATCTAGGAAGGGGCCCCAGACAATACGCGTCCCCGAGACGGCACCGCCGCCAGCCACGGAATCGACAGAGCATCCCACCGGAATCTGCTCCTCCACCAAGAACAAGGTGGACCCCGCCAAGGGTTCGCTGGCCAACTGCACCGCAAAGGCCAAACCCGGTGAGTACTCAGCGGGCAATGTGCGACTCGCCTTGGGTTGAGCTAATTCCAATGGCAAAATTTCTGCCGTGCCCGAGGTGCTCACCGGATTGGAATCAAACCGTGCCAACCCGGAAAAAGCGGCCGCACCGGAGGCTCCTTCGGGAACGGTCACCGAATAATTGAACTCCCGCGGCGTGCTGCCAGCCAAAACACCCCAAACTAGTTGGCTACCGCTAATGCGCCCCTCGGAGTCCACCTTCGAAGGGGTCCAACCGGGGGGGAGCGTTTCCTCCACCACATACAGACCCACCGATTCTGGGGGGGTTATATTGAGACGAACATTGAGGGTTTGTCCGGCTTTGTAACGTGAGGCTCCGAAAGAGCGGATCACGGAACCCTGGGACTTTGCTAGAACCTGTAATTGGAAAGCCCCCTGAGTGGGAACGATGTCCTCGCCCAACGTGGACTGACCGCTCCAAGTTCCGGGCACAGGCTGCGCCGGTGCCCGAAGCCGGTAGGTTATATCCCGGGCCTGATCATCGGTCCAGGGGCCCCAGCGCAATTGGCGGGCGGACAGAACGAGACCTCCCTGGGTGAGATCGATCAGGCTCCAACCCTCGGGAAGAGTTTCCTCGATCACCTGAAACTGAAGACCACTGCGAGGCCGGACCTCCAGGCGGACACTTGCCGTTCCGCCCGCCTCGACCGGGGCTGGAAGAATCCGAGTCACACTCCCAGGATTAGGCCGACTGACCACCAACTGGGTGGGGCCTGCGGCCGGAACTGAAACTCCATCCTCTTCCAACCAACCCTGCCAGCCCAGAAAGGTTTGGGCCGCCGGCAGCCGGATCCGATAGGTGAGCGGACGCGAACGCCCGTCGAAGAACAACCCCCAACGAAGCTGCCTCTGCGTGCTCGAGTAATTGGCTGCCGGTTCGGAGCTAATGTACTCAACCCCCTCTGGCAGAACTTCACGAACACCGAAGGCCGAGGCGGACGCCTGAGGCTCGGCTTGGAGCACCACCTCGATAATCTGCCCCTCAATGGCCTCGGCTGGAAACCGACGAGTCACAATTCCGACGGCTTCGGAACGAATCGCTCCAACCAAGAATAACACCATCATCACCCACCGGAGTTCCAAGAGTCTCCAGCAAGAAAGATTGGGCACAGGCCATGAACGCAGCAGTCGCATAGGACACATCGTCAGGGTCGCGGCATGGGCGAAGGTGGAGGCGGTGTCGTTACGGGTACAACGGGCGCCTTTAACCGAGCTAGAACCGCTAGATTAGTCTGCACCGGAACCCGACGATTCAACTCTTGGGCGAGCGCTCGCTTCAGCTCTTCTTCTCGCTGCTTACCTATCTCAAAGCGGATCTGCGGAGCCACCTCATCGAGGGGCTTCATCTGAACTAGGCGATGGCCCAAGTGGAGCAACAGTACCATCCGGGTCGGCGATTCCAACACCCCGGAAACTCGGTTGGTTGGATTTAGGAGGATCGCTTCCTCGGCGACAGACTCCCCCATTCGTCCGGCCAATTGCTCCCGCTGCAACCACCCCAATTCTCCGCGAAGGTAGCGTGTGGCGGTGTCATCCGAATGGTTGGAACACAGGATGGCGAAAACCGCCTTAGGATCGCCACCGGCTAGAATCTCGCGACGGTAACCTTCCAGACGCTCACGCACTGCAGCTCGTCGGGCCGGCTCTGCCTTCGGCGACACGGAGGCCACCAACCAGGCGATATTCCACGCCGGTGGTCGCTGCCAACGCGGCGACTGCGAACGATAAATCGTCTCAATCTCCATCGGCTCGATGGGGGCGTCCGAGGACGGCTTAGATAAACTCTTGGCTAGAGTTTCCCGCACTTTTCCAGCAACCACTCGTCGAATGGCCTTCTGAATTTCCGGATCCTCCAACAACCCCATTTCTCCGGCGGCCAAATAGGCCTGCCAGTCGCTGACAAAGGCGGCGAGCATATCACCGGCCGGGACGGGGCGCTCCTGCTGGGACTGACGCTGAGCCCAGTCGGCCTCAAAGATGGCCGTAGCCACCTTTTGGGTGCCGACCTGGACAACCCATTCCGGAGCCGGCGCAGACTCATCGGCTTTGCGACAACCCCAAGTCATCAATCCAATCAGCAGCACAAACACGCTGACAACCGACAACCCACGCCATCGAATCCGCCATGGAACAGTCATTGGAATCCTTCGTTCATTCAGGGTCTTGAGACCGTGAGGGTCCGGTTAGCAGAGGAAACTAATTCCTCGCGTTCCACTCCATCGGGCCAGCGAACTTTGACCGATTTAGGTTTCACATTTCCAAGGCCAAAGTGGGCTATGGGAGGTGGTTGGGTCCGGAACCCCTGCTGGTCCACCAACCATTCGCGGCGCACGGAACCATCGGGAAAACTCAAGGTCACTTCACTGCCCCAGGGCGAAACTCCGGCCCGGGGAGAAACTCGAACTGCCAACCAATCGCCGCTGGGATGCTCATTGTGGAAAACCCGCAGCACCGTTTGCGGCGTGGGATACTCCTCCTGGGTCACCACTAGAAGATCCTGACGACCATCGCCATCATAGTCCCAGGCCACCACGTTGCGGCAGTCCTCAGGCAAAGCAATGCCTCCCAACCACCCCAATTCCTGCCAGTCCGACCCCACCGGCACGAGCCATTGATTGCGGTGATGCCCCCCCTCGGATGCACCGCTCTCCATTTTGATCTGAGAGCGACGCTGCCAATACTCCGCGCGCGCAGCATCGGGCTCGCCTCCTCCTTGATACACTTCGCTCGACCAATGCTCGGCCTGATAATCCCAGGCCGACTCGTTGCTAATGAAGCCGTTGACCACGTAGAATTCACCCAACCCATCGTTATTGGAATCCAACCAGGCGGCCCCCCAAGCCCAACCGGTCTCGGCCACTTGGCGCTCCCATGGAGCCACTTCCCAACGTCCCTCGCCCCTATTGAGCCAAACCCGGTTGCCATGGGTCATTTCACGTCGACCCTCCCGCACCTTCGGGAATCCGGGATGATGGACACCAGCCGCCTCCATGCGAGCGACCGGTGCGGAGTTCATCCCGATCATCATAAAGTCTGGCCGGCCATCCCGATCAAAATCGCCAACGACATGACCCATCCCAAAACCGCGAGTCTCTCCCAGGGCTTTTGGGGTCTCTAGGCGGAAAGTCCCGGAACCCGTGCCACGGAAGAAATCGACACCCCTCCAATCGGACACCTGCAAAAACTCCGGATGGCGATCTCCGTCGGTGTCCAGAAAGACCGCGGAAAAGACGAACCGATCGCGGACTTGATCCAAACCGCTGGTGGACAAACACTCTTCGAATCGGCCATTGCCCAGGTTGCGCCACAACGAGGAGGGTAGTCCATTGGTGGCCCCATCAAAGGGAGTCGGCATGCGTCCCGATTCGAAGGCGGCCTCGTACTGTCCCACCCAGACATCCAAATCACCATCGCCATCCAAATCCACCGTGGCCATGACCATCGGATCCTTGAGCGCGGCCGCCGGGGTCAGGATGGGTGGCAATTCCACCCCACCGGTACCGTTACCGCGGAACAGTTGCAACTGACGTCCTCCGGGGGCCAACAAATCAAGATGACCATCCCGGTCGAAATCAACGACGGAGGCCGCCTGAAAATGGACATCATCGAAAGGAATAATGCGGTTGGTGGACCATCCACTGGCCGAGTCCCAGCGGAACCATCGGTTTGCTCCGGCTAAAATCAGGTCCTCACGCCCATCCTCATCCCAATCCGAGACGATCAGCGGATCTACCATACCACCGCCTCGGGAAGACGGCTTGAGCGCGGCGGACCAGCGCTCGACAAACCGAGGGGTTCCAGACTTCTCAAGCCATTGGCCGGTTTTCCAAACAGCACCGATCCACCGTGGAACGGTGGTAGGCGAGTCGTTGGTCAAACTCCATTCCATCCGCCATTGGCCGCGGGCCTCGGCCCGCATTAGGTCCTTGGTGCGAAGCAAGTGAAGGTTCATGGCGACATCGGTGAACACATTCGTCGCGTTGACGGTGTATCCAACCGTTCGCCACTCCGATTGAACACAAACCCAACCGGCCTCCCGAAACGCTTTAGACCACGTGTCGCGCTGCGCCCGAGTAGACAAAGTCGTCGAGCTTGGAACCAACGCATAAACTCGGACGCCATCCATCCCTGCAGGCTGGGAAGCCCCCAACTCTGGCAATTGGATCGACTGAACCTCCAAGGTCTCGAAAACCGCCCAAGGGTCGCCACTCTTTCGGCTGAGATCCCAACCGGCCACGATCACGCGATCACACCGCTGGGCCAACCGTTCGGGAGCGAGCCATCCCCGGCTCCACTCCTCATTTTGCAACTGATACCCTTCCAGAGACGTGGGCCGTTGGGTGGAAACCGACGAAGACTCGCGGCCACAACCCCAAAAGAGCGCTAGAACGCTGAGCCAAAGCCCAGCGATCGCCCGCTTCCTACTACGTCCCGGTCGAGTCCCCGGCATCAAGGCAGCTCCCGAGCCATGAAGTAGCCGGAGGTCTCGGTGAGGGCTCGATCATCCGTGAATTCCACCGTTCCAGTGCTGTCGGCAGGCACTTGCTGCACAGGCAACCACTGGGAGAGATTGGTCGATCGGCTCAACTCGTAGATCCGACCTGGCTGGCCCCGCAAAGTCCAGCGGCCCAGAGTCGCTCCCTGCTGAAGCACCAATCGACGCTCTTCACCCGGGAGGATGAAGATGGATTGCTGGCCCTCGATATCCACCGGAATGCCGTCGTAAGCACTGGCACCCTCCAAACCCACAAAGTCCACCGGCTTGGCGCCTTTGATGGCCTTCATTGTGTAGGTCAATTGACGAGGCTGACGATCGAAGAACGGTCCCCATTTGACCCGCTTGTAGACGGAATCGTAGTAACCACCGGTACTAATTCCGACAACTTCCCAACCGGTCGGCGGATAGTGTTCCACGGCATAAGTACGAAGGCCGGCAAAAATCGTCACATCATTGGTCACCGTGATGAGATCACCGGTGGTGAATGCGCTCGGGGCCATGGTGATGACCCTCATCAGGCTCTTATCAGACTTGGCCGAGCTGACCGCGGCCCCGCGTCGGGACTTGGGTAAATCGAGCACCGCCAACGAGCCATCGACGGCTGGTTCGGCATCCACGGCGGCCACCTCATCACCGACGGATCCGGTGCCGGTGGTCGCTTCAGGCACCCACCACAGCGGCGCGGAGGACGCAGACTTGGAATTCAGGGTGTATTTCTCGCTACGCTCCCAGATGTAGGTGGCGCGAGTGACGTATTCTACCGGAATAGGCACCGGTCCACGGGCCACTTTGGTGCCGTTGGCCAGCGTCTGTTCCCACTTATTGGTGCCGTTGCGCCAGGCTGTGTAGTAGGCCGAAACCTCTTGGATGGTTAACCGACCGTCGGCCGGATTAATGTCCGCCGGGTGACGGGCGTCCATGACCAAGGGATTAAGTCCCAGCAGGAATTCATTCTTGTTGGTCTCACCGTCCCGGTCCGGATCATCTTCAGGTCCACTGTCCAGGCCATAGAGGTAGGCCTGTTCCCAGCCGTCCGGCAAACCGTCATTGTCTTTGTCGACATTGCCGAAGTCGATTTGCCGCGCCGTTCCACGACCACCCATGGTGTAGGCGACCTGATCCATCACCTTGCCATCGCTCAAGACCGTCAGATAGACCACTGTCCCCGACTCACTCGCCTCGGTGGAGATGTTCTGTCCGGCAACCTTCTGCTCCACGCTCAATTGTAGCGCGTAGTAGGCGTCTCCATTCGAGTTAGTGGCTGCAGCACGGGAACCCATGCGGTAGCTGGCGATAGCGGTGGACGTGGGGAAGCGCCGCGCCTCAACCACAACCTTGGTGTCGGCAGCGGTGACTGTCGCGCTGCCCAACTTGATGATCCCGTACACCAGATTGTAAGGCTCTGGAATACCGGCGCCGATCGCGGGAAGCACCGCCCCGACCAGGCTCGCTGCCCACAAAAGGCAGGCCGCCAATAGCGGTCGATTAGTTGCCTGAGTATGCATAGGTCTGGAAGAACAGTTTAATGTCGCTGACGGAATTGATGAAGGTATCAAGACCCTTGGTCTTGTCGTTGAGGAGTGTTCCACCTGGGATGACCATCATCCATTGGGTGTTCCAGACGGAACGGCCCACGAGGCGACTGTCGGAGGATGCCTCGGACGGATCAAAGTTGCCGCCGTCATGGTAAGCACGCAGCGACGAGAATTTGCGAATCTCTACGAAGGATCCCCCAGACTGATCCAACATAGGGCTGTATTTCGGATCCTGCAGTTGGTTCTGTTGGATCGGGAACGGCAAGGGGATCTTCTGATCTACCACGCGCCACAACCGAGTTTCGAAATTGGACCCATTGGGCGAGCGGAGCACGTCGGCACCCACCGGGACTAGGTAAACCCGGGGCGTCATCGACATACCGCCTCCGTCGTATCCCTCGAACCAAATACCCGCCGAGCGGATGCGCGTGGCATACTGCGAGGGATCGTAGGCGCTGTCGCCGCCGCTCAACGGCCAGCCGAAGAAGTTCAGTCCAAAGGTCACGGTGGTCGGGAAGCGAATCACGATTCCCGGCTGCGCACCTGCGGACTCCGGCGCCATCGGACGACAATACCGCCGAAATTCGGGCAACTTCCAAAGGTCATCCACCAAGGATTCCTTGAGCTTGGCCTTCCAAAGGGTGGTCGGATCACCGGCGCCATCCCGGAGACGGAACAGTTCGTTGCGGATCGAGAACTTGCCGGTCTCGGTCTGCGGATTATTAAAGCCCATCTGGGTCTTCATGACCTTATAGTTGGCACTCATGCGAGCCATCGGATCCGCCAACCCAGGGAGGCCTGCTATGGGTACACCATCCCGGATCACGCCCGGTGACCGGTGCCGAATGATGTCGGTCAGAAAGGCTCGACCAGAATTGCCCGCTGATCCGATCAGGTTGGACTCGTAGTCGTAGGCCGAGGCCGCGAGGTAAACGTAGCGGGCCGCCAACTCAAACTGGTCGCGGTACTGGCGAACGGCATCGTTACGGAAGATGCGGAAAGCCATGTCCTTGTAGCGCAACTCCGTAGCCCGGCCGGCGAACTGCTTCCGCCACGCGGTGCGCGCTTCAATGATTCGTTGAGCCCCCGCCAACGTGCTCAGCACTCGACCGCCTGCCTGCTGAACAACTTCCTTCTGATTGTAGATCTCCAAGCGGAGCGGAGCCTCCTCGCGCATCATCGCAGCCACCTGCTTCAGATTTTGCTGGTGCTCGTACTTTAAAGTAGCATTAGCAACGTCTAGACCGCTCTGCATGTCGGTGGTCTCTATGGCAGCTTCCAGACCGTTGATGCCGAACTCAGCGACATCCGAAGCCATCCCAAATCCATTAACGATAGTTGATGCCAAAATCGCTCCACGTGCAGGAGCGGCGACATCGCCTCCAGTGGTAACTCCGCCACCAGCAGCCACACCAGCGATCAAAGTAGCTCCGGCAATGAAGTTTTTGGGTATTGCTTCAGCAATACCATCCGCTACCCGATCCGCTATCGCCTGACCGCGGTTCATCATCACCTGAATGCGCTTCAGTTTTTGAAGCCCTATCATGAGGTCAGACTTCTTCTTGTTGGCACCCTCAGTTATTTCGACGGTCTTCGCAGCCAGATCCAATTCTCCATCCAGACTTGTGACCTGTTCATCAATATCCTTCAGGAGCTTATCATATTCCTTTAGTGCCTGTTTGAGGCGAGTCTCCGCCTGCACCAAGTCTGAAACAGCTTCCTGCAAGCTGCCTGGTGCCCGACGCTGGCCCCAAGAAGTGGGTGCCTCGAAGGCAAACCCAGCGGCCGAGAACGGATAATCGATCGGCATGGTTTCGTTTCCAGCCAAGACGTCGGTCGAAACTGCGTCTCGCTGTCTCATATTACCCCATTTTTTCAACTGAAAATCTAAATTAGCCATTAAACCGACAAATTTCGTGTCAGGCGAAGTGTTGTTGTTCCCTATCTCGCGGGTGTTCACGTACATGTAGTGAAGCAGGTCCGGTCCGTCGTAGCCGGAGGCGTAAGTCTTGCCCGGGCCAATGTCACCCGCGTAGGGGTATCCAAAGACCTCCACCAGTTGGGTGGTGTATTCCCGGTCCTGCATCTCCAAATCGTACTCCAAATCCTGAGCCGAATCACCGGAGGCGCGAATCGCCTGATTCATGCTGTTGAGGTGATTGAAGGAGGAGATCGCGTTGTCCATAGCGTCCTTAGCGCGCTCCTGAACTTGCTCAAACTGCCCCTGACCATCGTCCAAGAAGGCAGGATCGATGTCGAAGGGCACGACTCCTTGGGCCAAGCCCAGCGGGTTGAGACCTTGATCGGCCTGATCCATCTGGCGTTCCACCAAACCGAAGGCGGTGGACAGTTCGGTCAACTCCTTGACGGTAGTACGGTCGACCTTGTCGATGCCCGTATGCGCCGGATTCGGGTCCTCGGAGGGGAGGATGGCATTGGCCATCACCCAATCGAAGTAGGCACCCATGCCAGCTCGAATACCCCACTCATCGACACCCCAGGAGCGGCTCGCGTCGGTATCCGAATAGCCTTGCCATTGGCCCGAGGGTTCCTCCACAAACTTCAGTCGGTAAGTGAGGTTGACGATGTCAGCGCCGGCCTTGGCTTTGGCGGCCGCGGCTAAGGCGAATTTACGCTCGTCTAGATAGTCTACCTTCACTGGAACACCCGCCAGGACCATGTTCTCTGAGCGAGGAACCCACGTGAAATTGGGATTCCGCAGGAGGTTGTAATACGCCTTGGTGGCCGTCAGGTAATGACCCCAGGCGTCGCCATGACCTTGAGGGTACATGATCATGCCGTCCTTCTCATCGATCTTACCGTCGGCGTTTTTGTCCTTGAGGTTGTATACCTGTGAATAGGCTACCTCTCCGTCGCCCTGGGTGAAGTTCCAGAAGAGTCGATTGTAAATAGGAGCACCCTGAACCCCGGCCGAGCTGGCATCCCGACCACGCAACAGACCCAACTCCTCCTCGAGGAGCGAATCGAGCTGATTTTGGAAAGCGAAGATCGATGAAGCTACGGCTCCGTAATAGGCATCTTTGGTTGCGGATGTGCTGGAACTGGTGGTGAACCCAATGGTGGGATCCGCGGCATCCGCCATGGCTTCGTTGCCCAGCAGCGTGTAGAGGTCGCTAATGCGGCTGCCCATGTAGAGCAGCGCGTTGTTAGCGGGGGCATAATTCACCGGAGGCGATCCATCGGTGCTCAGTGACCGCGCACGTCGCAAAACCGTCTCATAGGCCTCGATCAAGCCGATCTTGTTCAAGTAGTTGGGATCCGGATTAAAGGCCACGTCGCCTTCATAGCGACGCCCTGCCTGCTCGAGCATAGAGATCCGCGCCGAGGCTGAGGCGGTGCTTAGATCCGAAGCCCGTTCATCAAACGGATTCAACCCACGCACCACCCGCTTGACCCAGCCTTCGGCTAGCATCGGCAAGGGGGTGGACAAGCTCGACGGATCGCCAATCCAAGGGCTCCACACGTTGCGATTGTTGCCCACGTTGTAACCACGATACCGGGCAATGAACCAGTTATCCGACATGACCAAGAGACCCGATTCACCATTCTCACCCAGGGTAATCATGTTCTTGCCCATGCCAGATCCGGGGGTGTACTTAATCCACCCGTTGGCATTGTTTACGGTGCCATCCGAATTGAGGGTCGGCAGGAGACTCTTTTTGAAATCGGCGGTGTCTGGCTTGTACCACCATTCGAAGTCAAAGCGCTCGGGCTGACCACCGAAGTCGCTCGAGAGTCGCAGCGTCAACCGCTCGTCAAAGACATTCGCCGGCGGCAGAACCTTCATGTCACCGCCGTGAGGTCCGGCACCAATGGCGATCACCGACAAGGTGACCGGCAGCCCGGCCAAGCCCGGATCGTTGTTCTGCATTAAGGTAACAAACCGCGGAGGAATACCCCACGACTGTCCGGTGACGCTTTCGGTCGTGACGGTCCCGATGGCCACTGCGGTCCCTCCGACTCCATAGGGGAGCAGGCGGCGCTGCGGGATGGGCAGGTTGGCGTTGCCCCCCTCCCAGGACCCATCGGGCAGTTTCCATCGAACCTCCAGATGATCGCTGCCGGTAATCTCGGCGGCAACCGCTTCGATGTAATAGGAACGGCCGGCTTTCAAATCGACCTCGACAGATTTTTGCGAGGGGAAGCGCTCCCAATCGTTCGTGCTAGTAGTTGGAGAAGGAACCGAAGCCAACTTCACCTTGTTGGCTGGGTTTTCATCGGTGGAGACGAACAGTTCTGCCTGATCATCAGCCCCGATCCAGAAGGTGTACTTGCCGGAGAGCGGCGGTACTAAGAGCGCCTGCAAGCGAATCGCGACATAGTCTAAATCGGGTGAGCTGGGCACCACAGCCATGCTATCAACCCTGCGAACTGTTGCCGGTTTTTGGGACGTCCAATCGGGCAGGGTGTAAAGCTTAACCAGCTTCCCGGGATTCACCCCGTTGTAGGTGGACAAGGTCGCACCGAATTCTTCCAGATCCCGTCGGAAGCCGCTGACGTCGGCAAATTTGTCGCCATCCAACTGGTCGAACGACCAATAGCCGACGAGTCCTTTCTGCCCAGCCACCAGAGTCTGATCGCGGAAGGCCTGCAACTGCGAGGCATCACGCACCTGACCGTGCCAAATGCGAACCTCGTCGATGGATCCCTTGAAGCGTCCGGAACCGGCATTGCCACCGATGCCCAGCGGTCCAGCCGCTGACCAGGCGGAGCGGGTTACGGTCAGGACCGCGACGCTCACACCATTACGGAACAACTCCAGCTGACGGGTGGCTCCATTGAAGGTCCCTGCCCAATGATTCCACTTGCTGACGTCATCGGTGTAGCGGCCGGCCGTTCGGACCACATCCGAACCGAGCGCGAACTCCACTTGGTTCTGGGCCGTGAAGCGGAAGGACATGGCATCAACGTCCAGACCCCGCGAAAGAACCACGTCCTCGCGACCATTCTCGCCGCGTTTCACCCAAGCTTCCCAGGTGAAGGACTCTTGGGAACCAACGGGCATCCAGTCGGAACGCAGCCAAGTCGAACCGGCGAAGACCGCGGCCGAACCCGGGCGGGGCAGGGCTGGAATATTCTCGCCCACAGCCGCAGTGAGTGCCTTCAGCCCCGCCGGCAGCGATTCAACAATGATGCGAGTGGTGTCGTACTCGTAACCCACCGCCGTCCCATTGACAAAGTTAGTCTTATTAATTGGGTATTGGTAACCAATCAAGAACGACTTGTCGGGGACGTTGTCCTTGTTGAGGTCAAGACGATTGGGATTGCGAGTCAGCTCGTAGAGTGCCTCTACGACCTTGTCGAACTCGCTGTTGCCCGGACCATCAAGTTGCTTGATGCGATCTCGTTCGTCCGGGGACAAAATATTGGGCAGCAAGAGGGGTTCGCCCACCATGGTGTTGTCGTAATGCCCCTTGAACCCGAGCCGATGCCCCATCGGATCATAGCTCAAGCGCAATTGGATGGGATACGGGAGATCCCGGAAGGCGCGCCGGCCGGCCGGGGCATCGATCATCCGAATCGCATCCGGCAACTTAAAGGCCTTGGCCAAGACCAGCACGCGCTCGCTCATCGGATCGTACAACCGGACCACGTTGGTCGGCGGCACGGTTAGATAGCCTGCGCCAATCTTGAACGAATTAGTGAAGGTCGGATTCAACGTGTCGTAAACCATCTGAGCGGAAGCCCAATTGGCCACACCCGGCAGACCCTTCTTGGCCTCAAACAGTGTGTCACCCACCTCGAGAATCGGTACGGCATCGGGCCAGCGGACCGTGTAGCGGACCGGGAGGGGTGTCCCCACGGTGGTTCCGGCATTGCGGTCCAACCACGGAACAAAGGACCCCTCTGCGAGATCGTTAACTCCATTGCCATCCAAGTCATACCAGAAGCCCGGCTGCATCGGATAGAAGAGGCGCAGGATCAGGTTGTTGTTGACCGCGCCGGCCACACCGGCCTGACGGGCGTAGATCTTACCGTTGTAGTCCTCGAGGGCCAATTCATGACCCGCTGAGATGTAGTTGGCGGGCGCCACCGGCAGGATGCTCAGCGGATACGGAGGCTGGATCTCGGTGCCGGCCGTTGCCGGGTAATCGAAGAGGAACGGGCGCTGTTCGGTGATGACTTGGTACACGCGATGCCGCCAGAGTCCATCGACGGGGTGGCGGTACTTTAGGAGCGTATAGGGCTTGGAGTACTTGCGAACATCGTTCAAATCGTTCCGCAGGGCGTAGGCGGCCTCGGCCACGCTGCCGGGAAGAATCAGAGCATGTTCCTCGTTAGGATTGAAACCCGCCCATCCAGGCACCGGTTGATTGTAAATGCGCGCGTCGGGATAGGTGACCGCCGTGATTGGATCGACTCCGAACGGATCCGAACCCCGAGTGCTGGCGATGACGATGCTATTAACATCCACAGGCCAAGCGGGCGTGTAGCGGACCGGTTTGCTGGGCCAAGCGACGTTGATGTCGTTGTTCATCTTGTACCAAACGACCACCAAATTCTGGTCGCCAATGGGTGATTCCGGATGAAGTTCGTTGACCGGGATGATAGTTCCTGTCCGCGCCAATCGGTTGTAGGCGGCATCCGCACCAATGGAATCCACGGCCGTCTTGTCGAAGAACAAGTAGCCGTTCCGACCTGGATAATCTCTGTGGTAGGCATCCCTTATGGGAGTACCGATGGGCCACCCAGCATCGGTGAGCAAGGTCGTGTCATTCCACAAATGCGTTCGAACCACGTGGAAGAGATTAGATTGCGTGGTGGAATCTTGCGTCTGGTTACCACTCTTCAGATAGCGAATCACCGAATGCCCTGTACCCTGCTCCGAAGTGTTGAATACCTTGGTGACGCTGTCCACCGTGGCCCCCGCAGTGGTGGCGTAATGGAGCGCGTAGTACGAGTACAAGCTGTCAGGCTTGATGGGATCGACTTCAACCGGGGATCCAGCGATGTGGATTTCTGGAATTGTAGGCCAAGTGGCCACCGTCAACCTGGAAACAACATCCAATGAGATCGCCGCCATGTTGTTGTTCCGATGCCAGCGAATCGTGGCTTTGACTGGACGGATCGCAAAGAGCGCCCGCTCCACATCGCTCCAGAAGAACGAATTGCCAGAATTGTCGCCGGGAGAGGCTTCCAAGATGTCAATAAGGGGAGAACGTGCCACCGTGCCTTCCGGTCGAGCCACGCGCTTTCCGATGACGCTGGCCGGTGTTGCGAGGAAGGCCCGGATTTGATCCTTTGTTCCATCGCTAATCCGACCGGTGCCTACAATCTGACCTGCTGAATTAATAGCATTAGCCCTATCCAGCTTCCACTTGGAGCCCAAAGGCTGAATGGAATTGAGGTCGTAGGCAGCATCGCCTATCCACAAGAACGCCTTGCGTGACCCGTCGGCCAAAGTAGCCTCGCCCACGATCTGGCCGAAGACATTGATGGCGGTCGCTTCGCTCTGCACCCAAGTGCTGGCAAAGGTGCCGGAGGGACTCTTCCACACACCCGAGCGATAGGCGATGGCTTTGCGCTTGTTATCGGATTTGACCTGATATCCAACCACGGCACCCGTGTCATCGATGCCGGTGCCCACCGTCTCCAGCGCACCTTCAGGCAGCGGTAAATCAACGAGCACCGACCCGTTGTGAGTGAAGGCGCGCTTCTTGCCAGAAATCAACCTGTAACCCGTCGCCAGATTGAATCGATTAATCGCCAAGGCTCTTCCGTTGATCAGAACATTGGCTCCGTCCTTAAGAAGGTGTTCAGCCGTGATGCTGGTTTTGGTGAAGTCCAAAAGCATGGGGTTTTCAGTCCCGTCGGCCTTGGTAAGATAACCCACCAGCGATCCAACTATGTTGACCGCTAGCGCTGAGCCGGAACGATAATCCGATGGGAAAACAAGGCTGTTGGTGGTCGCACGTATTCCGACAAAGGCGCTGATTCTTGCTGAAAATGCAGCTGCTTCCTTTTTGTTTTCAACTGGTTCGGCCGCGTAGGCTTTTGACGCAGCTGCATCTCGATCATCCACCAAAATCCTAGAAAACCGCCATGGCATCGAAGTGCCATTGGCGCCGACGACTCCGACAGCAAAGTGGTTGGTGCCATTGACACCCATCTTCAAACCCATGATTTGACCACTCATGGTACCAACATCCGAGGCAGGTCCGTTCAAGAGCATCTGTTCGTGGAACACCGGCTTATCAACCGATCCCACACCGGTCCCATGGTAATATCCCGCAATGCGATTATCGTCGTCGATGGCGGTACCAAACGATTCGGTCGCCTGTCCTGGATCGTTGACTTCAACCGCTGCGTAGGCCAAGCGGGGAACGAAGCTGACGGTAATCGATTTCTGAACTGTGTCGATGGTGTCGGTCGCGGTCACTGTCACTGTGGTGAGACCATAGGCACCCTCGTAGGGAGTCATTTCCAGGTAGCGGTCTGAACCGGTACCGGTAATGGTAACATTGATCGACGGCAGGATGGTGCTGTCACTGGATACTGCACTCACGACCACTTGAGGCGAAGGCCCATCGACGTCGTTGACCTTGAAGGGAATCCGGTGCGTCGCTTCTTCCTGGAGCACCAGGTTATCCAAGTTGGAGATTACCGGCGGGTCGTTAATATTCTCCACCTGAATCAAGGCCGTGCCCGACGCCGTGACACCGTTGGCGCTGGCCGTATATCGAAACGAGTCTGAGCCGGAGTAGTCCGGATTGGGGGTGTAGACGTAGGCCGTGCCGCCGGCAGCCGAAGCCCTCTTAGTCACCCGACCATTGGAAGGTTGAGTGTGTTCACCCAGAGTAATTGTCTGGGTTCGGTCAAACTCCAAGGCGGCCACGAAGATTTCGAAACCTGCATGATCTTCGGGCACTACGACGGTCTTGGTGGGCGTGTCGCCATTGGTGATCCAATTCACCGTACCAGAGATCCGTAAGTTCTCCTTAGTTTCGTCCACTTCCTTGGACAAGTCGAAGGCCCACACACCAAAGCCCTCATCGAAGCGGTAATAACCAATCAGACCGGTCTCGAAACCACTGAGCGGGTTCCGATAATTCATACGCAACTCGGTTTCGGACCGGGCGACATTCCAAACTCGAAGCTCATCCAGATCGCCGAAGAAATTCGAACCATCACCCCGAGCTCCAATCCGAGCATCGGTATATCCAGCACCCACTGCCGTTTCATCTAGCGTTTCATTACGGAGTTGCCCATTGACGTAAATGCGAATCTTCGATCCGTCGTAAGTTGCTGCGATGTGAGACCATGCGTTCAGCGTCAGCGCACCGTTATTTGATGTATCAACAACCCAACTCCACGGAGCGTGCTCTCGCCATACACTCACCTGCCCGAGATTGTTTAATGACAGAATAAAATTGCCATACACCCCTCCGGTATGACGACTAATGACATCCATCCACGCGCGAGATGTGGGCCGCACCCAAGCTTCTAGAGTAAACGCCGCTCGCCCTTCAAAAGCAAAGGCGTTGTTCTGTCCAGGCACGAAGAGGAATCCGCTGCCATTGAGATTGACGTAACCGTCATTGCGAACCACCGGAGCGTCGTCGACCGATTCCACATTGAAACGGATCCGTTGACGGACCACGTCCTTGCCATCCCCATCACGGATTGCATAATCAGCTACTAGATCGAGATCTGGAGAGTCCTGCCGGTTGAAGTTGGCCAGCGGGGTGTAATTGAAAGTGGCCACCGAACCATTGTTCAACTCCAAGACATAGCCCAACCCCGTGGCACCGTCGGCGTCATCCCATTTGCCAGTGGGCAGCATGTACACATAATCTTGAACTCCACCCGAGTTGTTCGGTTCGCCCGAGTTCCAATTACCAGATCCTGCAAGGCCAATAGTATTCCCTCCGTTCAGCCATTTAAAGGTACCTTCAACCTCGACATCGGTCCCTCCGATCCACGCTGAACCTATGGGATTCACCGCCGTAGTGGTCGCGGCATAATCTGAGCTGGTGACGGTGGCCAGTCGGCCACGTCGGGCGCGGGCATCATGGTAAGAATCCCAGAAGTTGCGAGGGCCTGAGATACCGACAAATTGCTTGGTAGCAGTGCCACCAATGCTGCTAGTCAGAGTGCCTTCGGCAGGCGAACGAAGCATCTGCAGGGTCTGGTTGGCGATGAGGTCATTGAGTGTCGACGTGACAGTAAGGGTCGTATCCTCCTGGACGGTCACCGTCTTCACCGTGGGTATACCCGGGACATACACGCCACCGACCAACGTCGACCGCCCGCCGGTCACAAGGTTGATCGGGGTGTTGTTGCGATCATTCAAGCTCCAATAACCCACCAAGCCGGTCGCATTGGAGGCCAAGGGCGGATAGGCTTGGGCGATGAGTTCGGCTGGGGACTTGGCTCGGTTCCAAATGCGGACCTCGTCGATCATGCCGTTGAACCGACCGTCCGGCCAGTTGCTCTTGCCAATGTAGCTGCGCTGACGACTGACCGCTGCCGGACGGTGCATCGTCTGCGAGCCGACCAGACGACCATCAAAGTACAGGAAGGCTGTTCCACTGCGGTGTACTGCCGCCACGTGGGTCCAGCGATTCAACGGAAGAGCCTCATTGGCGGTCAATGCATTGCCCACACCCGCTCGAATGATCCCCAATTGAGGCCTGCCACTGGTACCCTCGGTCAGAGCGAAGTAGACATTGTCTACGCCGGCCCCGTTACCGAAGTCCAAGATACGGCTCCAACTCTCGAAGCTGCGCGGATAAACCCAGCTCTCGATAGTGAAGTCGGAATCACCGAAGAGACTATTATTGCCCACGTCGATGTAATCCACGTCCCGTTCGAGGGTCAGACCGAGCGAGTCGCCTGTTTCGTCATTAAAGCGAGTTCCGTAACGGACATTCTCCTGATATCTCACCACCAAGTTGCCGTTGGCCGAGGTGTTATCAGAGTCGGTCACTCGGATGCCCAAGGTCACCGTACCAAGGGCTGTTGCCACGTTGTTGGGCGTAGTGATGGTGACATTGCGGAAGCCATTGCCTCCACTACCGGCGGTGATAGCCACCTTGGATAAGGGAATGGCATCTGAGCTCGTTGAGATCGCCTGGACTGTGAGGTTTTGGAGTGGGGTGTACTCGTCGTTGACTTGAATGGCGTTGACTAGAGTGACCGTGTGTTCAGCGCGAACCAGGTCGTTCTGCCGTATAGCAGGGAACGTGGGGGCAGCACCCACCCGATTGACGGTCACCCAGAAGCCATGGCTCCTAGAGGCCGCGCCATCATTGATGTTGACGGTTACGTAAGTGCTGCCGAAGGCATTGGCCGCCGGCTGGAAATACACGTGGTAGTAAGAGTTCTTCCCGGAACAACCGGCCTGATACACGTTAGCTGTACCCAGTCCCGGGTTGCTACTGGACGTGCTGGCTCCCGGATAGCATCCGTCTGGATCCGCCATGTTGATTTGGTTTACCCAAGTGTTGCCGTTGTTCCAGTTCATACTGACAGTTGCACCACCATTCCACAGACTGCTGTCGTGAGGGGTGTTGTAGTTGTAGTTCCACAGCACCGAGTTGAACCAAAAGTTGTTCCACGGGCCCACCCAATAGTCGCCGACATCGGTGGCATGATCGCGGATCACCGTCCAATTCGGCTCCCAGACGGTCACGGCTGTGTGGCCTATCACCCAGTTGCGATCGGTGTTGTAGAAGCGGACATTAGCCAACTGGTTCCGGAAGTCAGGCCAGTCCATGTTGACGTTGTAAAACACCGCCTCATACCAATTACCACCGTAGAAGGTCCCAGCCACCTGCCAGTCCCGACCAAAGCCGTTGACCCGCAGATTGTAGGCTTCCTGACGACCACAGTTACAATTACCCCACCAGTTATGGCCGCAGCACCATCCTTCGGTAGCGGCCACATAAATCTTCACCCGCACATGGCCCACCGTGGGATGGGCCACGGCGCTACCGACACCGACCAGAAGGAACAGTGGCAGCAACCAGCGCCACAGGCAGACTGCCAGACTCGAGGATTTCACGATGGGAGTCATGATGGGAAATTTGTTCAAGATGCTGTAGTTGGTTGATTTGGCGTCGTTACCAAGTGGTGGGGTTGATGACGCCGAGGGTGCTGACACGCACCATTTCTACCTGTCCCGTTACTTGGATCGGAAGGCGGTGCAATCCACGGATGACTTCCGTGTACGTCCCCTTCATGACTTCAGATCCGTCCTTGGATCCTGCTCCGTCTTGGTCCGCATTCAGTGCCACGGTGATGTCCCGGCTGAACCCGTACGCCTCCTCTTGAAACACC
>SXGQ01509361.1_pt1 | contig 26465 bp, 20 predicted proteins | sample 3178371 | NCBI WGS metagenome assembly SXGQ01 (sample SAMN11356859, study PRJNA531348) | freshwater metagenome | isolation source: freshwater sample F1-20 | place: China: Fuxian Lake, Yuxi | collected 2017-12-25 | reverse complement strand
GTCGCTGCCACAGCGCCGGTCGCCACGCCACCCACAACTTCCGCCGCCCCCACCGCGCCCGCCGCGCCCGGCGCCACTCCGGTGCTTGATCCATTCGGGCCTGCGCCGACTGGCAAAACATCCGGCCCGAATCTACGTCCGTTGGAGGCACCAAAGATTACACGGCCGCCACCCGGCACCACCCCGGCCAAGCCCGCCACCCCGGCATCACCTTCCTCCGCACCCAAATCAGCCAAACCCGCAGCCAAACCCGCAGCCAAGCCCGCTGCCGCGAGCCGTGAACCGAGCCTCGCGCTCGGCGTGGCGGGCGCAGTGGGCGGCGCGCTCATCGGCGCAGGGCTGTGGTTCGCAGTTCTCAAGAGCACAGGCCTCAACGGCGGCTTTATGGCCCCGGTGCTGGGGATGCTCGCGGGCTTCAGCGCGCGACTGCTCGGACGCGGTGCCTCGCCGACTCTCGGCGGCGCGGCGTGCATCTCGGCCGGGCTGGCCATCGGCGTGATGGCTTGGCTCGCGATGTCAGAACACGTCAACCGCCAGATGCGCCCCCAGCTCAAAAGCCACTACGACCGCTCCCTGGCCGCGGCCAAGGCGGCGGCGGCCGCGAAGACCGACGCGGAACTCAAGCCCATCGTCGCACGCAGCAGCATGAGCGCAGATTCCGACGGCTCCCGCGTGACGGACGCGGACATCAAGATGTTCCGCACCATGCTCCTGCCCAAGATGCTTGAGCTGGCCACGGGCAAGGTCAGCCGCGAGCAGTTTGAATCCCGCCAGTTGGCCGAGTGGCGTTCGAGCTCTGACTGGATGGAGGTCTGGCAGGACTCCCTCGGCATGCCCGGCCTGCTCTGGATGCTTGCCGGCGTGGGAGCTGCCGCGCGCATCGCGCTGCGGTGAGCGCTCGCGTTCGGGCATGAACTTCCTCCCGCTCATCGAGGCCAAGCGCGATGGGCGCGCGCTCACGCCAGCCCAGCTTCAGGAGGTCGTCACCGCTTTCGCCGCAGGCCAAATCCCGGACTACCAGATGTCCTCGTTCCTGATGGCCGTGTTCTTCCGCGGCCTCGATGCCGGGGAAACTCGCGCGCTCACGCTGGCCATGCGCGATTCCGGTGAGGTGCTCAAGTTCCCGACCAGCGACCCGCGCCCGGTAGTGGACAAACACTCCACCGGTGGTGTGGGCGACAAGGTTTCGCTGCCGCTCGCGCCACTACTGGCGTGCCTCGGCTTCCGTGTGCCGATGATCTCCGGGCGCGGACTCGGCATCACCGGCGGCACGCTCGACAAACTAGAATCTATCCCCGGCCTCACCACCCAACTCGGCCCCGAGCGGCTCGTCGAGCAGACGCAACGCATCGGCCTCGCGCTGGGCGGCCAGACGGCGAACATGATTCCCGCCGACAAGCTGCTCTACGCCCTGCGCGACGTGACCGGCACCGTGCCGAGCATCCCGCTCATCACTGCCAGCATCTTGTCCAAGAAGCTCGCCGAGGGCCTCGACGCGCTCGTCATGGACGTGAAGTTCGGCCCCGCCGCCTTCATGCCATCGCGCGATCAGGCGCGCGACCTCGCGTGGTCCATCGTCAGCCTCGCCATCGAATGCGGCGTGATGACCCGCGCCCTCCTCGTGGACATAAGCACCCCGCACGGCCGCGCCGCGGGCAACTGGCTCGAAGTCAAAGAAGCCGTGCAATGCCTCGCCGGCCACGGCCCCGCCGACCTGCAAACCCTCGTCATCGAGTGCGCCGCCTCGCTGCTCGTGCAGACGGACAAATCGCCCGGCCTGGTCGAGGCCCGCCGCACCGCGTTGGCCTGCCTCGACTCCGGGGCCCCGCGCGCCAAGTGGGACGAACTCCTCGCCGCCCAAGGCGCGGACCTCGACGCCTTCCGCGCCAAGCTCCAGGTCGACCACTCTGCGCCCGTGGTGGTGGAGTGCCGTGCGACCGAGGCAGGCTTCATCACCCGCTGCGACGCCCGTATCATCGGTGAGATTGTCCGTGACCTCGGAGGAGGCCGCATGACGAAGACCTCCGTCATCCAGCCCGACGTGGGCGTGGACCAACTCGCCAAGCCCGGGGAAGAAGTCCGGCACGGCACCGTGCTGGGCCGCCTCCACGCCGCCACCCAGGCCCAGGCCGAAGCCGCCAGCGCGCGGCTTCGGACGGCCTTCGCCTGCTCCCCACACGCGCCGCTCGAGCACCCGCTCATCGTCGAGACGCTGTAAACAGGGGCATCCGCGCAGTGCTCTGAAGCGCGAGCCGTCCCGGCTCGCAGCGGCTTCGCCTGCAGAACGCCGTCGGAAAGGCTGAACCATTCACGTCGCTCGGGGCCGCTGCGGACGGGACCGTTCGCGCGCCGGGGACAGTGCGCGGAGCATCCCGCTGTCAGCGCTGCTGGCACTTTTTCATTTCCACCCCGCCCCGCCTGCCGCACAAAGACCCGCACATGATCATCGTCCTCCGCCCCCAGTCCTCGAAGCCGGAAGAGTCGGCCGTGCTCGCCGAGATCCGCCGGCTCGGCTACCGCCCGCACGTCATGCGCGGCGTGGCCCGCACCGTCATCGGAGCCATCGGCGACGAGCGCACGCACCACACGCTGGAAGCCCTCACCACGCTCCCGCAGGTCGAGAGCGTCATGCCCATCCAGAAACGCTTCAAACTCGTCAGCCGCGAGGCGCACCCGGCCAACTCCACCATCACACTGCCCAACGGCTGCGTCATCGGCGGCAAGGAACTGGTCGTGATGGCCGGCCCGTGCTCGGTGGAGAGCGAGAAACAATTGCTGATGACCGCCGAGGCCGTGGCCAAGGCTGGCGCGAAGGTGCTGCGCGGCGGCGCGTTCAAGCCCCGCACCTCGCCCTACGAATTCCAAGGTCTGGGGCTGAAGGGCCTTAAGCTCCTTGCCAAGGCGCGCAAGGCCACCGGCCTCGCCGTCATCACCGAACTCCTTTCCGAAGCGCACGCCGGGCTGGTCGCGGAATACGCCGACATTCTCCAGATCGGCACGCGCAACGCGCAGAACTTCCAGCTTCTCATCGCCGCCGCCAAGACCGGCAAGCCCGTCCTGCTCAAGCGCGGCCTGGCCATGAAGATCGAGGAGTGGCTGCTCGCCGGCGAATACATCCTCTCGAACAACAACCCCGGCCTGCTCTTCTGCGAGCGCGGCATCCGCACCTTCGAGACCTACACGCGCAACACCTTGGACCTCTCGACCATCCCCATCATCAAGCAGGAGTCGCACTGCCCCATCGTGATTGACCCCAGCCAGGGCGCGGGCCGCGCGGACCTCGTCGTGGCCATGAGCAAGGGCGCGGTGGCGATGGGCGCGGACGCGCTGCTCATCGAAGTGCATCCCAACCCGAAGGAGGCCTGGAGCGACGGCGCGCAGCAGCTCACCCTCGAAGGCTTCGCGCAACTGATGCGGGACTTGAAACCCTTCGAAGCAGCGGCGGGACGTGCGTAGTGGGTCGAATGCCGCAGGCAACGCGCACGGCGCGTTCCCATCCGTGTCATCCGCGTGATCCGTGGGCCAATCCGCCCCAGCCAAATCTTTTTTAACCTCGCCCCTCCTCACCATCGTCTCTCCCTATATGCTTTCACCCAAGTGCCTGCTGCGGTCCTTCCTCGTTGCGCTCCTTTGCGCGCTTTGCAGCCAGACCGCTTCCGCCGCCGACACGCGCAAGCCCAACATCCTCTTCATCGTCGGCGATGACATGGGCTATGCGGACGTGGGCTTCCACGGCTGCAAGGACATCCCCACGCCGCACCTCGACGCGCTCGCGGCGTCCGGCGTGCGCTTCACCAGCGGCTACGTAAGCGGGCCGTATTGCTCGCCCACGCGCGCGGGACTGCTGACGGGTCGCTATCAAAACCGCTTCGGGCATGAGTTCAACCCCGGCGCGCCGAACGCGGGCCTGCCCCTCACCGAGAAGACCATTGCCGACCGCCTCAAGGCCGCCGGCTACGCCACCGGCCTCGTCGGCAAATGGCATCTCGGCAACCTGCCGGAGATGCAGCCGCTGAAGCGCGGCTTCGACGAGTTCTTCGGCTTCCTTGGCGGCGCGCACAGTTACTTCGCCTCCGCCGGCATCCTGCGCGGCACGGAGCAAGTGAAGGAAATGGATTACACCACCGACGCCTTCGGGCGCGAGGCGTGCGCGTTCGTCGAGAAGGACAAGGGCAAGCCGTGGTTCCTCTACCTTGCCTTCAACGCCGTCCACACGCCGATGCACGCCACGGACGACCGCCTCGCGAAGTTCCCGAACGTCGCCGACAAGCAGCGCCGCACCTACGCCGCCATGATGATCGCGATGGACGACGCCATCGGCAAGGTGCGCGCCAAGCTCGCCGAGACTGGCCAGAACGAGAACACGCTCATCACATTCATCAGCGACAACGGCGGGCCGGCGATGCAGGGCGTCACCGTCAACGGCTCGGTGAACCTGCCCTTGCGAGGCTCCAAGCGCACCACGCTTGAGGGCGGCGTGCGCGTGCCCTTCATCGTGTCGTGGCCGGGGAAGCTCAAGCCCGGCGTCTTCGCGCAGCCCGCGATTCAGCTCGACCTCACCGCCACCGCGCTTGCCGCCGCCGGTGTGGCGACGAAGCCCGAGTGGAAACTCGACGGCGTGAACCTCCTGCCCTTCCTCACCGGCGAAAAGACCGGCACGCCGCACGACGCGCTCTACTGGCGTTTCGGCGAGCAGATGGCCGTGCGCGCCGGCGACTTCAAGCTCGTCCGCTACGACACCACCGCCGACGGATTGGACGCCGGGCGCAAGGCCGGCCCCTCGCCCCTCAAGCTCTACAACCTCCACGACGACCTCGGCGAAACCAAAGACCTCGCCGCCGCGCAGCCGGACAAGGTGAAGGAACTGCAAGCCCTCTGGAACACCTGGAACACCGCCAACATGAAACCCCTCTGGGGCGGCGGCCGCGCCGACAACGACGGCCCCGAACCCGGCGCACCCGCGAAGAAGGGCAAGAAGGGCAAGAACGCGAAGTGAATCTGGTAGGCTCGTCTCTCCTCCCGCACGCAACGTAGCCTCGCCCAAGTCGGCAACCTTGGGCTGGAGGCCGAAGCCCCTTTGGGGCATCCCGAGGGCGTGTGCAGGCCATTCAGTTGTCTCTTTTTGACCACGGACGACCTGTGTTTTGACCCCAATCGGCTGAAACCACGTAAAAACCTTCTGGGAAGGCACTCGGAGCTTACCGACGTGCCTCCCCAGGCCACCGACATACCCTCTCAAGCCGTCGGAATGCACCCCCAAGCCGCCGAGCGCTGTCCTCAGCGCGCCGGTTGCGCATCCGGCAGTCCATCGCGCACTGGGGACAGACGTGCCCTACCACCCAATTTCTTTCGCTTCCGCGTCTTTGCGTCTTTGCGCCCTTGCGTTGAAACGGGATGCGGAGTGCCACGCACTTATCTAAACGTCGCTGATTGCAGCAGGACCTGCCGAGTTCAAGTCGGCGGAAACTGAAGGCTGCAAGCCTGCGCTACAGCACTGTGCAGCTCAGACATGACAGCCCGGGGCAACGCCCCGGGTAGGGAAATAGGAGCATTGCCGCCCTGAAGGGGCGGAACATTTTGTGCCGCCCTTTCAGGGCTTCGCGTCCCGCGGCCGTATAACCCGGGGCGTTGCCCCGGGCAGCTTTGTGATGCTCCTTCGGAGCGCCAGCTTCGAAGTTCGGGTTAAGGGAAGGCTGACTTCAATGGATGGCAACCTTCACGCAAGTTGCGCCGTCTTTCTGCTCGCACAATGTCCGAAAAACTCAACTGAACCATGCGCTCTCAACTCCTCGCCGCTCTCGCAGTCCTCGCCGCCACCTCCAACCTCTGCCTCGCGGAGAAGGCCGCTGACCTCAAGCCGCTTTTGAACCAGCCCGGCAAGGTCGTCGTGGATGAGAAGTTCGTCGGCGGCACGTTGCCTAGCTCGTGGGGCGGCGTGCAGGGCGACTGGCAGGTGCGCGATGGCGCGGTCGTCGGCAAGGAGAAGGCGTCGGACGAGCACGCTGCCGTGCTGTTCCTGAACCAGCCGCACCGCGATGCCATCGTGCGCTTCTCCTTCAAGCTGGATGGCGCGAAGAATTTCAGCCTGAGCATCAACCACCCCAAGGGCCATCTCTTCCGCGTGGCCATTGCGGAGGACGGCCTGACCTTGAGCAAGGACAAGGACAAGAAGGATCCGAAGTCCAAGGCGGCCCAGCTTGGCAAGGCGTCGGGGAAGTTCGAGGCGGGCAAGTGGCACACGCTGTTGATGGAGACCAAGGGCGGCAAGGTCTCCGTGCAAGCGGACAACGGCGCGAAGCTCGAGGGCAGCCATCCCGAACTCGACGTGGACAAGACCGGCTACCGTTTCGTGATGAAGGGCGAGTCGCTGCGCTTGAGCGACGTGAAGGTTTGGGAAGCAGCGAAGGTTTCCTCCGCTGCGAAGTGACGGCGGTCACGGTCATATGACGGCGGTCACAGACTCGCCGCCACAGGGAGACGGCGCTACTGCATCCGGCGGTCGAGCTTGTTCAGCTTCTTGATGCGGCTCTCCACTTCCTTGTCGAGCGTCTTGAGGAGCTTCTCGGATTTCACCGGGTCATTCGCGAGCTGCTCCAGCTTGCGCTGATACTTGTTGGAGACGAGGTCGCGGACTTGGTCGAGCGACATGCTCCGGGAGTCCGGCCTGCGGGCCAACATGGTGTGCCCCGGCGGTGGCTGGGTGGGCTGGAAATCGTCGGGCAGCTCCGCGAGCTGCCACTCGCCTTGATCCTCGCGGCGGAACTGCATCTTGAGCGCCAGGCACAGCTCGCTCTCGTCGGCCTTCAAGGTCACACGATCGTGCGCGATGGCGGCTACCGTGTAAGAGCCGAGCTTGTCGCCCGGCTCGACAGCCTTGCGATAGATCGCGCTGGTGCCGTCGAAAAATGCGACCGAGCCGCGCTCGGAACTCATTGTGCCCAGCAGCGCGAAGGCTTCGATCTTCGGAGGCGGAGTGGCCTTGGGCTTGGACGCGACGGGCGTGGGCGTGAGGCTGCGGTTGGCGTTGAAGACATTTCGCTCGGTGATGATGGCGAAGGGCTTGAAGCCGTCGTCTGACTTGGTGGGCTTGGTGGACGCAGGCTTGCTCTGGGCGGGCTTGCCCGGCGCGCTCTTGTTTGCCGCAGCCGCCGGGAGTGCCGCCATGATGAGCAGTCCCGCGCAGGCGCGCAGGAGGAAAATGGCAGGGCGAAATTTCAAGATGCGGATTAACATCAGCTAGTGACGCCTGCTGGACGGCGGAGGCCGACGGGAAGTTTCAGACGATTGAGCGCCGCTGGCCCCTTCGTTCGGAAAGCCAGTTGCCAAGCCCACAGGGTTTCGCCAACACTCCTGCCCTCGATTCGCTGCCCACGCGCGGCACAACGCCCGCGACGCAGCTTCCCCATCCATACGAACATGAGCACTGGTTTGAACATTAAGAAAGACGGCGCGCTGGATTTCCTCTCCCTCGGCGCACTCGTCCATCGCCTCGACCCCGGTATCATCCCATTCCGCAAGGCGTCGCGTTGCGACATCCACGTGAGCGGCGGCGAGTTCAACGTCTCGGCGAATCTCTCCGACTGCTTCCGCCTCAACACCGGTGTGGCCAGCGCGATGGTGGATTATCCCATCGGCGACCTTATCGCCGAGCGCGTGCGCGCGATGGGCGTGAAGCCCTTCTACAAGAAGTTCAAGCACGACGGCGTGCGCGGCCCGAACATGGCCACCGTCTTCAGCGACCGCGGCCAAGGCGTCCGCGCCCCGGTCGTCTTCTACAACCGCAGCAACGAGGCCGCCGGCCAGCTCAAGCCCGGTGACTTCAACTGGAAGGAAATCTTCGGCGGCGTGCGCTGGTTCCACAGCGGCGGCATCTTCGCTGCGCTGTCTGACACGACCGGCGAACTCATCATCGAGGCAATGAAGGCCGCCAAGAAGAGCGGCGCGATTACTTCCTTCGACTTGAACTACCGCCAGAAGCTTTGGGACATCTGGGGCGGACAGGACAAGGCCGTGGGCGTGCTCGCGCGCATCGTGAAGCACGTGGACGTGCTCGTGGGCAACGAGGAGGACTTGCAGAAGGGCCTTGGCATCGAGGGGCAGGACGTGGAGAGCAAAGGGAAGCTCGACCCGTCGGCGTTCTACGCCGTCATCGAGAAGGCCACGAAGAAGTTTCCGAACGTCAAGGCCGTCGCCACCACGCTGCGGGAAGTCCACTCCACCAACCGCCACACGTGGGGCGCGGTCGCGTGGGTGAACGGCAAGACTTACCAGTCCCCGATGTGCGAACTGGACGTCGTGGACCGCGTCGGCGGCGGCGACGGCTACGCGGCGGGCTTCTTCTACGGACTGCTCTCCGGCGCCTCCGAACAGGAAGCCGTGAACCTCGGCTGGGCGCACGGCGCGCTGATCACCACCTTCCCCGGCGACACGACGATGGCGACGGTGGAACAAGTGAAGTCGCTGTCGAAGGGCGGCTCCGCGCGTATCCAGCGCTGAGCTACACACTCAACCTTCCGAAGGCCCGGCAGCGATGCCGGGCTTTTGCGCGTAGTGGGGACACTCTTGTCCCCAATCACCGACGGTGGCTCACCGCGGACAAGAGTGTCCGCCTTACGGCCTCAGGAAGGGCGCGGGAAACTCCGCCGGCTTCGCCCCGCCCTGCTTGCGCGTTGGGTAAGTCTCGCCCAAGTCACGCAGCAGCGGCATGGACTGGCCTTGCGTCTCGGCGAGCAGCGCGAAGAGGCGGGCGTTGAGCTGCTTCACCGTCGCGGCGTGAGCGGGTTCGTGGATGAGATTGAGCGCTTCGTCCGGGTCGGCGGCGAGGTCGTAGAGTTCGTCGATGTCCCACAGGCCGTGGTAGCGGATGTATTTCCAGCGGTCGGTGCGGACGGCGTGCATCGTGGGCGTGTAGGGGTAATTGCGTTCCCAGTAGTATTCGTAGAGCAAGGCGTCGCGCTCCGGGACGCGCTCGCCGCGCGCGAGCGGTAGGAAGTTGCGCCCGTGCATACCCGTAGCCGCCGAGGTGAGGAGGCGGATTTCTGAAGCATCTTTTTCCGTCGTGGTCCGCCTCCTCACGTCGGCGGCTACGTCGAGCAAGGTCGGCGCGATGTCTATGTTCGCCACCATCTGCGTGACGACGGTGCCGGCCTTGAACAGCTCCGGGCAGTGCAGCAGCAGCGGCACGCGCATGGACGCCTCGTAGGCCGTGCGCTTGTCAATCAGCCCGTGCTCGCCGAAGTGGAAGCCGTTGTCGCCCAGGTAAACCACCAGCGTCGAGTCGAGCAGCTTGCGCTCCGCGAGCCACTGCGTGAGCCGCCCCACGCTGTCGTCCACCGCCAGCAGCGTCTCGCAGTAGCGGCGGTGGTGCGTCTGCAAATCGAAGTCCGGCAGGTTGTAGCCGAAGTCTACGCCGTGTCGGCTGTTGCGCTGGTTGCGCACCCACAACGGCTTGTTGAAATAATTCTCAGGCGTGTCGGCAAAGGTCTTCGGCAGGACAAAGGTCTTCCCCGCGTAACGCCCTTTGTGCCGGTCCGCCGCGACGAAGTCCGAGTGCACCGCCTTGTGCGAGAGGTAGGCGAAAAACGGCTTCTCCGACTTGCGCGCCTTCAGCCATTCCAGCGTGAAGTCCGTCAGCTCGTCCGTGATGTAGCCGTGCTGCGGGACGCGGCGGCCATTGACGTTGTAACCCTCGCTGCTGGACTGCGGCACCACGCGCGTCGTGCCGCGCCCGTCGGCCCAGTAGTTGCCCTGGCCCTTGAACGCGACCCAGTGGTCGAACCCGCGCTGCGGCGCGTCCGTCTCGCCCATGTGCCACTTGCCGAAGAACGCCGTCTCGTAGCCCGCGCGCTGGAGGAGCTGCGGGAAGAAAACGAGGTCGGTGCGCACGGGATTGTAATTGTCCACCACGCCATGCGCGTGCGCGTAAAGTCCGGTGAGGATGCTCGCCCGGCTCGGCGAGCACAGCGACGTGGTGACGAAGGCGTTTCGGCAATGCACCCCGCCGCGCGCGAGCCGGTCCAGATGCGGCGTCTCCAGATACGGATGCCCCATGAAGGACATCGCGTCGTGGCGATGGTCGTCCGCGAGGACGAAGAGGATGTTGCGCGGCGCGGCGGAGGCTTGGCCGCAAAGAACGCAAAGGAGCGCAAAGAGGGAAAGGCGCAGGCAAGCGGGTGTGTTCATCGCTATTTCCTCACGCCCGGCGGCAAGCCCCAAAGCGGCGGGATGTTTTGCTGGTTCCACTTGGCCACGCGGCGGCGAGGTTGGTTTGCTCGGCGGGGTCGGTGGCGAGGTTGAAGAGCTGCCAGGGCTGGTCGCCGGTGCGTAGGAGTTTCAAGTCGCCGTCGCGGGCGGCGGCTTGGCGGCTCATGCGCCAGAAGACCGGGCGCGCGGGCGGCGGACTTTCGCCGCCCAGGTGCGGGCGGAGTTTGAGGCCTTCCAACCGCGCGGTAGCAGCCGACGTAAGGAGGCTCTGACTTTCATTTTCGCGTTCCGTGCTTCGCGTTCCGCGTTGAGATGGAGCCTCCTCACGTCGGCTGCTACCGGCGGCGGCGAGGAACGTCGGCGCGAGGGCGAGGGCGGTGAGGGGGCGGGCGAAGGTTTTGACCGCCGGGAGTTGGCCGCGCCACTGCACGAGGAACGGCACGCGGAGGCCGCCTTCGAGGAGGCTGCCTTTGCCGCCGCTGAAGGGCGCGTTGCTGGAGGTGAGTTCCGCCGTCGGCCCGCCGTTGTCGCTGAGGAAGACGATGAGCGTTTGCTCCTCCAGCTTTTCCTCGCGCAGCTTCGCCAGCACCGTGTCCAAGGCGTCGTCCATCGCGGAGACCATCGCGGCGAAGAGGCGGCGGTGGAGGTCCGGGATGTGCGCGAAGCGGGCGAGATACTTCGGCGGGGCCTGCATGGGGCTCTGCGGGGCGTTGAAGGCGAGGTAGAGGAAGAACGGCTCCGCGCGGTGCCGCCCGATGAACGCGACCGACTCGCGGGCGAACGCGTCCGTGAGATACTCGCGCTCGGTCACAGGCTGCGTGCCGCGCAGGATGGGATTGTGGTCGTCGTAGCGCGGCTCGGAGGTCTTCAAGTGCGCGGAGAAAGTCATGTCGCCCTGCGTGAGGCGCGTGCCAGCGGCGGGCGGAAGGGCGTTGGTGCGGAGCCACGTCGTCACGCCCGTCCACGGCGGGCCGGGCACGAAGAAATGCCCCTCGTGCAGAAAGCCGAAGAATTCGTCGAAGCCGCGCCGCTGCGGATGGAAAGCCTCGGTCGCGCCGAGGTGCCACTTGCCGATACAACCGGTGGCGTAGCCGCGCGCCTTGAGATGGTCGGCCAAGGTTTTCTCCGTGAGCGGCAGGCCGACAGCGGGGTCGAGATTCTGCCGCCCGACGACGTTCAGCTCGTGCCCGAAGCGAGTCTGGTTCCGCCCCGTGAGCAGTCCGGCCCGCGACGGCGTGCAAAACGACGCAGTGACATAGCCCGCCGTGCAGCGCACGCCATTGCGCGCGAGCGAGTCGAGGTGCGGTGTGGGAATGTCCTTTGCGCCCTGGCAGCGGAGCTGCGCGTAGCCAAGGTCATCGGCGAGGATGAGGAGGATGTTCGGCGGGCGCGTGGCGGCGGGGGATTGGCCGCAGAGAACACAGAGGAGCGCGAAGAGAAAAATGTTGTGGCGCAGGTTCATGCCAAAGGCGGCGGTTGCCCGCCCGATTTGATTCGGGCAGAGTCTCGCACGATGGAAGCCGCGCTGCGAGTGCTGAACGAGATGGAAGCCAAGGGCATCCTTCGCGATCATGCCATCGGCGGCGCGATGGCGCTGCTCTTCCACACCGAGCCGGTGGCGACCTTCGACCTCGACATCTTCTGCCTTGTGCCGGAGTCCGGCCCCTTGGTGAGCCTCGCGCCGATTTACGACCATCTCCGTGCCTGTGGTCACGAGGTTGCCGCCGAGCATGTCGTGATTGCCGGTGTGCCAGTGCAGTTCATCCCTGCCTATAATTCGCTTGTGACCGAAGCGCTGGAACAAGCCGAGGACAAGACTTTCGGCCAGACGTCAACGCGCGTGCTGCGGCTCGAACACCTCCTCGCCATCATGCTGCAAACCGACCGGCCCAAGGACCGTCAGCGCGCCGCGCTGCTTGCCACGAGCGCGAGCTTTGACAACGCCCGGTTGGAAGGCATCTTGGCCCGACACCAACTCACCGACTCATGGAATCGAATCCGCTCGCCACGTTGAAAGCCGCCAGTGCCGCCGAATTGGCGCAGGCCGTGTTTGCTCAAAAGGAGCAGCGGCGCCGCTCGCTGGCCGCGCTGCCAGTAGAGGAGAAGTATCGTCAATTTCTCCAGCTTCAGCGAATGGTGGCCGACGCGCAGCGCGCGGCGGGGAATCCTTCGTCAAAGCCTTGGCCCTTGTTGGCCGGGGCTTGAATGCCTACGCCAGAATCGCCTTGGGCACCGAGCCATAGACATCCGTGAGGCGGAAGTCGCGGCCGGCGTAGCGGTAGGTGAGCTGCTCGTGGTTGAGGCCGAGGAGATGGAGGATGGTCGCGTGCAGGTCGTGGACGTGCATCTTGTCCTCGACGGCCTTCGCGCCGTAATCGTCAGTGGCGCCGTAGGAGATGCCGGGCTTCACGCCGCCGCCCGCGAGCCACATGGAGTAGCCCTTCGCGTTGTGGCCGCGTCCGTCCGCCGCGCCGTTGGTGGGCGTGCGGCCGAACTCACCGCCCCAGATGACGAGTGTGTCCTTGAGCATGTCGCGCTGCTTGAGGTCGGCGAGCAGCGCGGCGATGGGCTGGTCCACGGCGGCAGAACTAGACGCGATGCGGTTCTTCAAGCCATTGTGATGGTCCCAGCCCTGGTGGCAGACCTCGATGAAGCGCACGCCCGCCTCGGCGAGCCGGCGCGCCATGAGGCATTGCTTGCCGAAGTTGTCCGTGCTGCCCTGGCCGATGCCGTAGGCCTGCAACGTGGCGGCGGATTCCTTGCTCATGTCCATGACCTTGGGCACCTCGCTCTGCATGCGGAAGGCGAGTTCGTAGGACTCGATGATGCCCTCGACCTCCGGGTTCGCACCGGTGGTGGCGAGCAAGTCGCGGTTCATCCCCTGCACGAGGTCGAGCTGCGCGCGCTGGGCGGTGGCGGAGAGGTTCGCGCGGATGTTGCCGATGCCTTGGCTCGTGCCGGTGTCGTTCTTGCGGGCCTTCTTGTCCACGGGGCCGGTGCTGAGCGGGGCGTCCATGCGCGTGCCTTGGAAGGAGGCGGGGAGGAAGGCGCTGCCGTAGTTTTGCGCGCCGCCCAGCGCGATGGGCGCGGCGATGGTGAGGTAGCCGGGCAAGTTCTGGTTCTCGGTGCCGAGACCGTAAAGCGTCCACGCGCCGAGGGAGGGCCGCACAAAGCGCGCGCTGCCAGTGTGGAGCTGCACGAAGGCCTGCGGGTGGTTCGGGATGTCCGTGTGCATGCCGCGCAGGAGGCAGAGGTCATCGGCGTGCGCGGCGACTTTCGGGAACGCGTCGGAAATCCACAGGCCGCTCTGGCCGCGTTGCTTAAACTCCGCGACGGGCGCGACGAGTTTGCCCTTGTCGCCCGCCTTGCCCGCGTCGGCCTTGAGCTTGGGCTTGTAGTCAAACGTGTCGAGGTGCGACGGCCCACCTTGCATGGCTAGGAAGATGACACGCTTGGCGCGCGGCGTGAAATGCGGGGCCTTCGGCAGCGTGGGGCTTTGGTAGCCGGCGGCCTGCGCGCTGAGGCCGGCGAACGCGAGGTAGCCGAAGCCGGCGGAGACGCTCTTCAACATGTCGCGGCGCGTGAGGGCGAGCGGCTGGAGGTTGCGGCAGTCGAAGGGACGATTGGTGTTCATAGGCTTACTTGACGTAGCGGAACTCAGCTGAAGCAAACAGGGCCTGGCAGAAGGTTGTCAACGCGGATTCCGAGGAGCTGCCGCGCTCGGCGGCTTGCGCCTTCAGGTAGCTCTCCGCGCGGGCGATTTCGGCGGTGCTGGGTGGGCGGGAGAAGGCCAGCAGGTAGGCGGCGGTGATGCGTTCCTTCGGGTCGGCGCTGGTGCCTTGGAAGCGCTTGGCGAAGGCCGCGGCGTTCTCGCGGATGAACGGGCTGTTCAGCATGTAGAGCGCCTGCGACGGCACGGTGGTCACTTCGCGCGCGGCGACGACGAGGCTCGGCTCGGCGAAGTCGAAGAGGTCGAGCGCCTCGGGCAGCATGTCGCGCACGATGGGCAGGTAGAGGCTGCGATGCCGCGCGTCGGTGTTCAGGCTGGTGCGCGCGGCCCGGCCCAAATCCGTGTCGGCCAAACCACTCAGGCACGAACCAGCCGGCGGTTGCGGGTCGAGGCGGCCGCTCACGGCGAGGATGCCGTCGCGGATGGATTCGGCGTCGAGGCGGCGCTGATTCGCGCGCCAGAGGAAGTTGTTGTCGGGGTCGGCGGCGAAGTTCTTCGCGGCGGGCGTGCTGCTGAGTTGATAAGTGCGGGTCAGGACAACCTCGCGGACGAGCTGCTTCACCGACCAGCCGTTCGCCACGAGACGGTTCGCGAGGTAGTCGAGCAGCTCGGGGTGCGTGGGACGCTCGCCGGTCGCGCCGAAGTTGTCGGGCGTGCTGACGATGCCGTCGCCGAAGAGGTGCTGCCAGACGCGGTTGGCCAGCACGCGGGCAGTGAGCGGGTTCTCCGGGGCGGTAAGCCAGTTGGCGAGTTCGAGGCGGCCGCTCTGGCCGGGTGTAATCTTCGCCGGCTCCGTCGCGCCGAGCACGGTCACGAAACCGCGCGGGATGACCGGCCCCTTCTCCTCCAGCTCGCCGCGAATGTAGATAGGGCAATCGGCGGGCTTGCCGTCGAGCACGGCCATGGCCCACTGGCCGTTTGGCTCGCCGGTGGCTTTCGGGGCCGCAGGCGTTTCGGGATACTTCGACGCGTTCTTTGCCGGCTTGGCGCCCTTGACGTTGCCTTGCAGGCGCTCGAAGGCGATGACCTTCTCGGCCTCGGACATGGTCTTGAGCCGGATGGCGAGCTTTGGATTTTTCTGCACGAACTGCTTGAGCTTCGCCTCCATCTCGGGCGTGAGCTTGCCGCCGGACGCGGAGGCCACCTGAACCGGGGCCGCAGCGGACTGCGTGAGCGGCGGCGGTGGAGTGAAGCTCTTTACGAGGGGCACATGCGTCGAGGGCTGGCGGTTCTTGCCGCCGCCGATGCCGAAGTGCGTCTCGGTGCTCTTAAAGATGCCAGCCATCGCGTAGTAATCGCGCTGCGGGACGGGGTCGAACTTGTGGTCGTGACAGCGCGCGCAACTCACAGTCACGCCCATCACCGCTCGGGTGGTGACGTCAATTTGCTCGTCCACGGTTTCCATCACGAACGCCTCGCGGTTGCGCTCATTGAGGCCCTTGGGCCCGAGAGCGAGGAAGCCAGTGGCGATGAGCTGCTCATTGCGCTGCGCAGCGTCCTTCGCGGGCAACAAGTCGCCGGCCACTTGCTCGCGGAGGAAGCGGTCGTAGGGCTTGTCGGCGTTGAAGGCGGCGATGACGTAGTCGCGGTAACGCCAGGCCTCGGGGTAGGCGTAGTTGCGCTCCTTGCCGCTGGATTCGGCGAAGCGCGCCACGTCGAGCCAGTGCCGGCCCCAGCGCTCGCCGAAGTGGGGAGACGCGAGGAGTTGGTCAACGACCTTGGCGATTGCCGATTGCCGATTGCCGCTCGCCGACTGGTAGTCCTTCACGAACGCCGCGACCTGCTCCGGCGTCGGCGGCAGGCCGATGAGGTCGAAGTAAAGGCGGCGGATGAAGGTGTGCGGGTCGGCGTCGGCGACGGGCTTGAGCTTGTGCTGCTCCAGCTTCGTGAGAATGAAGCGGTCAACGTCCGACGTGCTCCACTTCGTGTCCTTGGGCTGCGGCACCGCGACGGGCTTGACCGGCTGGAACGCCCAGAAGTTTTTGCCGTCCGCGAGGTCGGGCTTCTTGGCGGTCTTGGCCTTGCCGTCACGCGGGTCGGGCGCGCCCATGAGCACCCATTTCTCGAAGTCCGCGATGACCTCGGGCGGGAGCTTCTCCTTCGGCGGCATGAGCAGGTCCTTCTTCTCACCGCGAATGGCCGCGATGAGCAGGCTGCCCTTGAGGTCGCCCGGCTCGACCGCGTGGCCGGTCGCGCCGCCCGTGCGAATGCCCGCGCGCGTGTCGAGCAAGAGGCCGCCTTTGACTTTCTCAGACTCGGCGGAATGGCACTTGTAGCACTTGGCCACGAGCACGGGCCGAATCTTCTTCTCGAAGAACGCGAGCTGATCCGGGGAAATCTTCTCCGTCGGTTTGTCGGCTGCGGCGGCGGTCGCGACCACGGCGAGGAGGCAAGCGCTGGCGGAGAAAAGTCCCGCGCCCCGGAAGGTCATCGCGAAAGGTCGGTTGAACATTTTTTCAGCAACCGACCACGGGCAACGCGGCGGGCTGTGAAGGAAGACGGTGCGGGCGGAGGGGAAGGTTACGGGGCGGCTGGAGTATTCAGAAATCAGTTTTCAGTATTCAGAGGTGCTTGGGGGTTGTGCCACTGACCCAAACCGTGTTGCGATCACCAACCAAAACCATCCCGGCCCGGCACTCGGGCAGGCCGTTGGCAGCGGAGTTGGCGCGATGGGCGGGAATGTGGTCGGCGGTGTCGTTGGCTTCGGCGAGGGGGTAGCCGTCGGCTCCAAGGCACCCTTCAACAACACCACGCGCATAGTCCGCCGGTGACGCACCAAAGTAACTCCGGATGGCCGCACCATCCAAGTGCCGGAGGACATTCTGGTAGATGCCCAAGGGCGCCCGGTAGGTGGCCAGCCTAAAAAGTAGCAGGCTGGTTGCTAGGTCAAACCGGAAGCCGGCCTATTTGGGGCCAGTCAAGAGCGTCTCCTACCCACGCCCTCAAGCCAACAAACCCTTCACCACCTCGCCCTTTACATCGGTCAGGCGGAAGTCGCGGCCGGCGTAACGGAAAGTGAGCTTCTCGTGGTCCAGGCCGAGCAGGTGGAGAATCGTCGCGTGCAGGTCGTGGATGCTCACCTTGTCCTGCACGGCTTCCGCACCGTGGTCGTCGGTCGCGCCGTAGCTCGTGCCACCCTTCGTGCCGCCGCCGGCCATCCAGAGGGTGAATCCCTTGTTGTTGTGATCGCGCCCGTCGCCGCCTTGCGCGTAAGGCGTGCGCCCAAACTCGCCGCCCCAGATGACGAGAGTGTCCTTCAGCAGGCCGCGCTGCTTGAGGTCCGTGAGCAGACCGGCGATGGGTTTGTCCACGCCGCCACAGCTCCGGGACAGCGCACCGGAGAGATTGAAGTGATGGTCCCAGTTGCCGGCCCCGACTTCGACAAAGCGCACGCCCGCCTCGATGAACCGCCGGGCCATGAGACACTTTCTCCCGAAGTCATCCGTGTCGCGGTCGCCGACGCCGTAGAGCTTCTTCGTGGCATCGCTCTCCTTCGCGAGGTCCAGCACGGCGGGCATCTGGCTCTGCATCTTGAAGGCCAGCTCGTAGCTCTCGATGACGCCCTCAATCGCAGCGTTCTGCGGGTCGCGCTGCTGCGCCTCGCGGTTGAGCGTCTGAATCAGATCGAGCTCCAGCCGCTGCGCCTGCGGCGTGCCGGGCGGCTGGAGGTTCTTCACCAACGCCTGCGAGCCACTGAAGCGGTTGCCGCTGCCGATGCGCGTGCCTTGGTAAATCGCCGGCAGAAACGAGCTGCCGAAGTTCTGCGCGCCACCGACGTTGTTGGGCGGCGCGATGGTGATGAAGCCGGGCAAGTTCTCGTTCTCCGTGCCGAGGCCGTAGGTCGCCCACGCGCCCAGCGACGGCCGCACGAACTGCGAGCTGCCCGTGTGCAGGCGCAGGAACGCCTGCGGGTGCGCGGGCACCTCCGTCTGCATCGAGCGCAGGAGCGCGAGGTCGTCCGCGTGCTGCGCGACGTTCGGGAAGAGGTCTGAAATCCACAGACCGCTCTTTCCGCGCTGCTTGAACTCGGCTTTGGGAGCCATCCACACACTGCCGGGGCGCGAGCCGGGCTTGCCATCGTCGGCGATGAGCTTGGGCTTGTAGTCGAACGTGTCCACGTGCGACGGCCCGCCGCTCATGCAAAGGAAGATGACGCGCTTGGCGCGCGGGGTGAAATGCGGCTGCTTGGGCGCGAGCGGCTTGTCATTCGCAGCCGCCTGCGCAGCGAGGCTGGAGAACGCGAGCCAGCCGAAGCCGCACGAGACGGAAGAGAGGGCGGCGCGGCGGGAGAGGAGGAGCGGGTGCATGGGTCGTATGAGTCCTGTGGGACGGATGAGTCAATGGGAGCTAGTTCAATTGGCGGAACTCGGCACTCGCGAAGAGCGCGCGGCAGAAGCTCGTCCACGCGGCGGCTTGGAGCGCGGGACTCGCGGGCTGGCCGCCGAGGAACTTGTTAAAAAAGTCGGCGGCAGCCTTTTGCTCGCCCGGCTTTGGCGGACGGGTGAAGGCCAGCCAGTAGGCCACGTTCACCCGCTCCTTGAGCTGCGCCGCCTCGTCCGTGCTGACGCCGCTGGGCTGCCAGCGCAGCAGGCGGCTCGCGCCCGCGCCCGCTTGCTCCGCGACGAACTCGCTGTTCAAAAGGAAGAGCGCCTGCACCGGGACGCTCGTGCTCTCGCGCTTGCCGGTGACGAGGCTTGGCTCGGCGAAATCGAAGAGCGCCAGCACCTCCGGCACCTTGTCGCGCACGATAGGCAGATAGACCGAGCGATGCGTGGTGTCAGCGTTGAGCTTCACCTCAGTCACGCCAGTCATAAAATTTGGTCCATCAATCGGCTGGTCTCCGAACGTGAGCATGATGGAAGCGAGCGAAGGTTTGAGGTCGAGCCGCCCCGCAACGTGCAGCATCGCGTCGCGGATGCCCTCGGCGTCCAGTCGGCGCGGGGACATGCGCCAGTTCAATGTGTTCTCCGGGTCAGCGGTGTGGTTCTGCTCGTTGTAGGCGGAGGACAACTGATAAGTGCGGCTCAACACGATTTCGCGGATGAGCTTTTTCGTGCTCCAGCCGCTCTCGCTGAACTTCACTGCAAGCGTATCGAGTAACGTCTGGTTGCTCGGCTTGCCGCCCGTGGTGCCGAAGTTGTCCGGCGAATCCACCAGGCCGTCGCCGAAAAGCCAGCCCCAGACACGGTTCACGAAGACGCGCGCGGTGAGCGGGTTGCTCGTGGTCGTGAGCCACTCGGCCAACTCGCGACGGCCGCTGCTCGTGGTCGGTATGCGCGGGGGCGGGCTGTGCGTGAGCGCGACGGGGAAAGCGCGGGCGACGACTTCAGCGGGCTTGTCCGCATCGCCGCGCGTGCGCAGAGCGGCATCGCCAATTGCGCCGAACTCCTGCGGGCGCATGCCAAAGACTCCGCCCTCGGCGAGGCGGCGGATGTTGCCCACTCCGGCAATTCCCCGCGTGGCGGGCAAGTCCTGCACGCCCATCGCGAGCGCGTTCTCCTCGCCAGTCACCGCGTCGTATTGCTTGAGCTTCGATTCGAGCTGGCCGGTCTCGAAGAGAAGCCGCAGGCGATTTTGTTGGGTTCGCGCGTCGTTGTTCTGCGGCGCCGGTTCTTTGCCCTTCTGTCCCATGCCGCCGGTGAACATCTCGCGCTGCTCGGCGCGTTTCTCGGCGAGCTGCTTCTCCACGCGCTTGCGCTCCTCACTGGGCATCGTGCGTTCGAGCGTCGGTGCCTTCGCGCCTTTCGACAGGACAAACAGGTCGGAAGGACGGCGGTTCTGCACACCCTGCGTCGTGCCGTAGCGCGTCTCCGTGGAGGTGAAGATGCCGGCGAGCGCGTAATACTCCTTCTGCGAGATGGGGTCGAACTTGTGGTCGTGGCAACGCGCACACGCGATGGTCGTGCCGAGGAAGGCCTGCGAGAGCGTGTCAATCTGCTCGTCCGCGACATCGAGGAAGAACTGCCGCGGGTTCTGTTCGTTCAAGCCCTTCGTGCCCAGCGCGAGGAAGCCGGTGGCCACGAGTTGCTCGGCGCGCTGCTTGTCGGAAGTGGAGGGAAGCAAGTCCCCCGCGACCTGCTCGCGCACGAAGCGGTCGTAGGGTTTGTCCGCGTTGAAAGCGGCGATGACGTAGTCGCGGTAGCGCCACGCGTGCGGGTAGGCGGTGTTCACGTCCTTGCCGGTGGACTCGGCGTAGCGCGCCACGTCGAGCCAGTGTCGTCCCCAGCGTTCACCGAACTGCGGGGAGGCAAGCAGCTTGTCCACGAGGTTCGCGAACGCGTTGCCCGACTTGTCGTCGAGGAAGGCGTTGACCTCGTCGAAGGTCGGCGGCAGGCCAATGAGGTCGAAGTAAACGCGGCGCAGCAGCGTGAGCTTGCCGGCGTCGGCCACAGGCGCGAGGCCCTCGGCCTCCAGCTTCGCGAGCACGAAGCGGTCAATTTCCGTCCTCGGCCAAGCGGTGTTCTGCACGGCGGGCACGGGCGATTTCTTCGGGGGCTGGTAAGCCCAGTGGTCCTTCGCCTTCAAGCCGTCGTATTCCTTCTTGGCAAACGCGCTACCCGTGCGCGGGTCTGCCGCTCCGGTCTGAATCCAGCGCTCAAAGTCTTTGATAACCGCTTCGGAGAGCTTGCCGCCGTCCTTCTCCGGCGGCATCTGAAGGTCGTTCTTCGTGTAACGAATGGCTTCGAGCAGGAGGGATTTCGTAGGATTGCCGGGCACGACGGCTGGGCCGGAATCGCCGCCCTTACGCGCGCCTTCGCGCGTGTCGAGCGCGAGGCCACCCTTGATTTTGTTGCCCTCGCCAGCGGCGTGGCACTTATAGCACTTCTCCACGAGCACCGGGCGAATCTTCGACTCGAAGAAGGCTAACTCCTCCGGCGATGCAACGCGCTCCGGCGTCTTCGCGGAGGTCGCGGCCTTGGGCGTGGCGAACTGCGGCTGCGCTGGCTCGTTGCCGCCGGGACGAGGGCCAGGCTGAAGCGCGATGACTTCGGCGAACTCGGCCTGCGTGAGCGAGCCATCCTTATTCTTGTCGAGCCGGGCGAACGTGGCGTCCGCCAGCTCGCGCTGGTCGCGGAAGCGCGGCGAACGCGCGAACTCGGCCTTATCCACCTTTCCGTCGCGGTTCGTGTCGAGGAAACGGAAGGCCGTGGCCGGGTCGGGCGGCCCGCCGGGCGCAGGGCCTTTCTTGCCGGGCGGCTGCTGCGCGAGCACGACGACGGCGAGACCAACGGAAAGCGGGAGAGTCCAGAGGAGCGGTTTCATGGTGGCTTGGTCGGGTGAACTCGTTACAGGAGAGACGACGCCCGCGCAACCGTGCGGTTACATCGCCCAACAGAAGAATGGGCAAGCATCCCAACGCGGGCTGCAAGTGGTCCGCCGCCGCTCAGGCTTCCGTCGGAGGTTTCTCAGTCGGCAACCGCGCCTTCACCTTCGTCAGCAGCTCATCAATCTGCTTGAGCTGCTCGCGCAGCTTGGGCCAGTCCGGGTCGTCCAAGTCGAAGCCGGGATACCGGTCGGTGAAGTAGGCCTCGGCCAGACCGGTGCAAAGCGGGCGGACCTCCGCAACAAGGTCGGATTTCTTCTCCTCCATCGTGGTGCCCAGCACGAGCAGGTCGTGCGTCTTGACCAGCGGCCAGCCGAGGCGGATGAGTTCGGCCTTCAGAATCTTCCCAGGACTTCCGCCAGCTTGCTTCGGCAAAGCGAGTGGCCCAGTTCCTGACTCACCGCCATGCGCAGCACCTCCATGTCGGAATCCACGATATGGAGCCAGTCCGCGGGGTTGTTGCTGTCAGTCTTCCGTGGCAAGGGGCACTCCTTCCCGCAGGATGGTGTTGAAGAAGAAATCTCCCACCGCCTGCTTCTCGCCCAGGCGGGCTGGTGTGATGGGAATCAGGGTGAAGGAAACCTTCGAGTGAACCGGCCACATCGCCCCGCGCCACTGCTCGGCGGCGGCCAGTTGCCGCTCCGCGCCGTCAGACACGAGGCAGAGATCCACGTCGCTGTCCGGGCGCGCCTCGCCGCGCGCGTGCGAGCCAAAGAGGATGACCCGCCGCAACGGCAGCGCCGCATGCATCGCCTCGATGCACCGGGCCAGCGTCTCCCGCTGCCCCTGCAACGAAGCCGGCAAATTCTCCAGCAACAATCTCACGATGGCAAACTACCCGCCTGCTTCCGGCGCGACAAGCTGTGAAACCGGTAGGAAAGCTCCCCCCTCTCCGCCTCGAACGGGGAGAGGGCCGGGGTGAGGTGTCGAATGGCTTTTCACCTACCGTTCGGTGACGCGGTAGCGGCGGTGCGTGCGATCAAACCGCCCGCCCCGCTTCGGCTAGCCAGCTCTCCACCGCCTGCCACGTCGCCTTCAAGACGGGGCGATTCCTGAAACCAGCCAGTTGCACCAAGCGCCAGTGTCCCCGCTGCTGCTCGGCAATCTCCGCCGTGGCCCGCTGCGGGGCCAGCACGCGGTAAATGTAGGTGTGACCGCGCCGCACCTTGTCCAAGTAGGAAGCGACGCAGCTCGTTTGCTCCACACCTTCCTGCTGAACTTCCTGCGGCGTGCTCAACGGGATGATCTCGGAGGTTCCGGGGAACGGCGGCGGCGGGAGCGGCGAGCCGTCGTCCACCGGTTCCTGCGTCTCATCAGCGACCCGCTCATTGTATTGGCACGCCAGTGCATCGTGGTAACGCCGGTAGGCAGCGAGCGAACGCAGCGGACCCGGCGGCGGTGTGTCCGGCAGGAGTTGAACCATGCGCTGCACGTCGATCATCAGGTCTCGCCATTCCCCGGTGCAGCCAGGGTCAACGGATCTCCGGGCGACGTCCCTGAGCAGCGCAGGAGTCAGCATTGGAAGCATCGTCCTGCTGTTGATCACAGTCAGCGTGTCCGCGTTGAGCACCGGGAGAAATCTCAGGGTGCCAACCAACTCCGGTGCCAGCCCTCCGTTGAGGGCGCGGCGCAAGTTCAGCAGCAGCGGCGCATAGCAGGCCTCGGGCGCCACTTTGCCCAGCAGCCGAACCGCGGACTCGCTGGCTGGGAAGCCTAGCCACGCACCAGCTTCGCGCCGTTTCAAGCGCAGCAACCGACGCGCAGTCCGCCAAGGGTGAGCCGAGCGCTTGAACACCCACGAAGAGGCCAGACAGAAGGCCAGTCCGGGACGCGTAGCCAACGTGTCTGCCATGGCCCAGCCCACGCATCGCCGGGCGCGGAGCGGGCCAGCGGGTCTTGGTGAGGCGGTCTTTCAGGTCGGCGAGCACCGCGTCGGGCACGGCGATTTTGAACGGGCGGACGGCGGAGTCGTTCGTCTGTGCGGCGCAGGGCAGGAGAATCGCCGTCGCAAAGCAGGCGGCGAAGACAATGGCGCGGGGCTTCATTTTGCAGCGGTGGGTGTGGGCTTTGGTTCAGACGCGGCATCCGGGACTTTCGCCAAGCCACCGAGCACCAGCCGCATCAACTCGCGCTCCTGAAATCGGCGCGTGGCCTCGGCGAATTGCACGATGAGCAGCCGCTGCGACGGGACGATGTAGAGCTTCTGCTTGCCCGCACCGGCGGCCATCACGAGGTCGCGCGGGCGCTCGTCGGAGGCGTTGAGCCAGAACGTGAGGCCGTAGGTCGGATGCGCTTTCGTGCCTTGGAAACACTCAGCCAGCAGCTTCTCGGAGACGAGTTGCTTGCCGTCCCACGCGCCCCGGTTCAGCACGAACTGGCCAAACTTCGCCCACTCGCGCGCGGTGAGCGTCGCGCCGGAGGGAAGGTTCGGGTTGCCCTCAGCGTCCTTGCGCCAGGACGACGGCTTCAGGCCGATAGGATCAAGCAGGCGGCGATGAAGGTAGCCTTCGAGGATTTCCTTGCGCGACTCCAGCTTGCGCCGGAGCAGCTCGCCGAAGCACTGGAACGGGACCGGGCCATACTGAAATTTCTCTCCGGGAGGAAACTTCGCCTCCGCGAGCCGCACCGCCGACTTGTAGCTGGGCACGTTGCCGACTTCGCCACCCGCGATGCCGCTGGTGAGCGTGAGCAACTGGCGGATGGTGACTTGGGATTTGCGCGCGTCAGCCTTCCACTCGGTCAACGTGTCCGCGACCTTCTCGTCGAGCTTGAGCAAACCGTCCTCCACCGCCATGACCGCGAGCACGCCCACGAAACTCTTCGTGCCGCTGGCGAGCCGGTGGGGCTGATCGCGCGTGTGGCCGTTCAGGAATTCCTCGAAGTCGAGCTGGCCATCGCGATAGACAAGCAGCGCGTGGCCGTTGCAGGCGCGGAGGTAGTCGGCGGCGGGCTGGAACGGGCTGGGCGAGGTTTTGCCCGCTGGCTTCGTCTGGGCACGCGCGAACCCAGTCAGCGCAAGCGTAACGGCGAGACAGGTGGCAGCCAGCGGGTTCATGGTTCTGGGTCACCCTGACCATGGCGAGAACGGACGCTTGCGGCAACAGCGATTTCGGGGGAGGAAAACAGCCCAACCTGAGCATGGGGTCCCACATTCGGTGTCGTCGCTTCAGCATGTCCGCATGGCCGACGCCCAGAATGGTGAGCGCCAAAGAAAAAGCCCGCTCGGTGAGAGCGGGCTTTGCGAGAGTTGATTGACGGCGGGCTTACTTGGCGGCCACGGCCTTGGGAGCCTCGGCGGGCGCGGCGGCCTCGTTCTCCACGAACTCGATCATCGCCATCTGAGCGGCATCGCCCTGGCGCTGGCCGGCCCACTTGCCCTTGGTTCCACCGAGCTTAAGGATGCGTGTGTAGCCGCCGTTGCGGTCCTTGAAGAGCGGCGCGATTTTGTCGAACAGGATGTGGATGATGTCCTCGTTCTCACGCCACCTTTCGCGGAGCACCTTGCCCTTGACGCTGGGCGTGCCCTTGAAGTTGGTGCGGGAATGCTGGCGCACGCGTGAGGCGACGAGGCGGCGACAGTGGACATTCTCGGCAATGAAGAGAGCCTTCTTTTTCTCGTCGGCAGTCGCTGCAGCCTCGACTGCGCGGTTTCCACGACGTCCGAGTGTGACGAGCTTCTCCACGACGGGGCGCAGAGCTTTCGCCTTGGCCAGCGTGGTGGTGATGCGCTTGGACTTGATGAGGCAGCACACCATGTTCGCGAGCATCGCGTTGCGATGTTCGCCGGTGCGGCCAAGTTTTGCGGTGCGTTTAAGGTGGCGCATAGGTCAACCGGTTATCAGACGGCGGGTTTGTCCTCTTTCGGGGCATCCAGCAACGTCTGGTCAATGGGCATGCCGAGCGTGAGGCCCAAGGCGAGGAGCTTGTCCTTGATTTCCTGGAGGGATTTCTTGCCGAAGTTGCGATACTTCAGCATGTCGCCCTCGGACTTCATGGCGAGCTGGCCGACGGTGGTGATGTTGGCGTTGTTGAGGCAGTTGGCGGCGCGGACGGAAAGCTCGATCTCGTTGACGCTCATGTTGAGGAGCTTCTTGAGCTTGCCCTTTTCCTCGTCCTGCTTGTCCTCGACCTCGGTGAACTGGATCGCGTTGCGGTCGTAGTTCACGAACACGTCGAGGTGCTTCTGGAGGATGGCGCTGGCCTGGAGGAGAGCGTCGTCGGGAGTAATGCGGCCGTCGGTCCAAATCTCGACCACCAAACGGTCGTAATCCGTGCGCTGGCCGACGCGGGCGGCCTCGACGGCATACTTGACGCGGGTGACGGGGGAGAAGATGGAGTCAATCGCGATGACGCCGATGGGCTGGTCGGACTTCTTGTTCTCGTCACCCGGGCAGAAGCCACGGCCGAGCTTCACTTCCAGCTCCATGACGAGCTTCTTCTTCTTGTCGAGCGTGCAGATCACCTGCTCGGGGTTCACGACGGTGATGTGCTGGTTCAGCTCGACGTCTCCGGCGGTGACCTCACCCTCCTTGTTGACGCTGAGGATGAGCTGCTGGGTGTCGTGGGTGTCGGACTTGAACTTGACCTTCTTGAGGTTCAGAACGATCTCGGTCACATCCTCGACAACCCCGTCCACGATGGTGAACTCGTGCTGCGCGCCCTCGATCTTGACCGAGGTGACAGCAGCACCCTCGAGCGAGCCGAGGAGCAGGCGACGGAGGGAGTTGCCAATGGTGTGACCGAACCCGGTTTCAAACGGCTCGGCGCTAAACTTGGCGTAGGTGGGCGTCGCAGTGGAGTCTTCCCTCTGCAACCGCTTGGGCATTTCGAATCTGGCGAGACGGACTGGCATGGTGTGTTACTTTTTCTGCAATTTTAATCTGGCTGACGGCGCTATTCCCGGCGCGCACCGGCCCATATAATTGCGTTTTGTCCCCGACCCCGGGGACGGTTTGGTTAGCGGGAATAAAATTCAACCACCGCCTGCTCGTTCGCGATGGGGTGGATCTCGTCGCGCGACGGGATGCGCATGAGCGTGCCCTTGAAGGCGTCTTTGTTGAGCGTGAGCCACTCGGGCACCGCGCGGGCGGTGGACAGCTCAAGGTTTTTCGTCGCGAGCTGGCGCGAGACGCTGGAGTCCTTCACCTCGATGACGTCGTTCACCTTCACGGCAAAGGAGGAGATGCTGACCTTGCGACCGTTCACCTT
>SXGQ01228290.1_pt1 | contig 26468 bp, 25 predicted proteins | sample 3178371 | NCBI WGS metagenome assembly SXGQ01 (sample SAMN11356859, study PRJNA531348) | freshwater metagenome | isolation source: freshwater sample F1-20 | place: China: Fuxian Lake, Yuxi | collected 2017-12-25 | reverse complement strand
GAGGTTACGGGCACCAAATTCTCCGATGTGAGTTGGTAATTTCTCTCTTCTCTTGCGATGATAGATAAGCACTCAAACAAGATGGGAAATGCCGGCTATGGGGAATAACAACGACAAAAAACTTTCGTTGGAAGAGGCTCGTGAGAAGTATCGCATTGAACGTGAAAAGCGTCTTCGTGCCGACGGCATCCGTCAGTACAAAGAACTCAAGGGTGACTACGAAGAGTTTGATCGTGACCCATACGCCGAACCAGGCTTTACCCGTGATGCGGTGATCGAAGACGTTGATGTTGTCATCGTTGGTGGTGGCTTCGGAGGAATGATTGAAGCGGCCAATTTGACGAAGGCCGGAATTACCAATTTCCGCATCATTGAAAAAGCTGGCGACTTTGGCGGCACGTGGTACTGGAATCGTTATCCCAATGCTGCCTGTGACGTCGAGTCGTATGTGTATTTGCCACTTCTTGAAGACACGGGTTATATGCCCACCGAAAAGTACGCAAAGGCTCCAGAGATTTTCGCTTACTGCCAATTGCTCGGTCGCACTTTTGACTTGTATCGCGGCGCACTCTTCCAGACTGAGGTTGAGGACATGCGCTGGGATGAATCACGGAAGCGTTGGAATGTCATGACCTCGCGAAGTGACGTTCTCTCGGCAAAATTCATCGTGATTGCTGGTGGAGTTCTTCATAAGGCCAAGTTGCCTGGAATTCCAGGTATCGAAACCTACGCAGGTCGTGCCTTCCACACCAGTCGCTGGGATTACAGCTACACCGGTGGAAGTTCTCAGACCGTGATGGAGAAGTTGGCTGATAAGCGAGTAGGCATTATCGGTACTGGTGCAACAGCAGTTCAAGTTGTTCCAAAACTCGCTGAAGCTGCGAAAGAACTTTTTGTTTTCCAGCGCACCGCAGCGTGTGTGGGTGCTCGCAACAACAAACCAACCGATCCAGAATGGTTCAAGTCGCTGAAGCCAGGTTGGCAAGCCGAACGTACTCGCAACTTCACTCAAGCAGTAACTGGCGCACAGCCTGCCGTCGACATGATTGACGATGAGTGGACCAAGATGAACTGGGTTGATACTCGTAAGTTGCCCGAGAATGACGAAGAGGCGCTTGAGTTAGAGCGTATTGACTTTGAAAACATGGAACGCGTTCGTCAGCGCATCGCTGATGTGATCAAAGATCCGGTAACAGCTGAACTGATGATGCCCTGGTACTCGCAAAGTTGCAAGCGTCCCTGTTTCCATGACGAATACTTGCCGGCTTTCAATCGTCCGAATGTTCATCTCGTTGATACTGATGGAAAAGGTGTCAACGAAATCAATGAGAGCGGTGTCATCGTAAATGGTGTTGAGTACCCCATTGACTTGTTGATCTTTGCTTCAGGTTTTGAAGTGACGACGGGTTATACGCATCGTTTGGGATTTGATCCCAAAGGTCGCAATGGTGTTTCCTTGAGCGAGGCTTGGGCAGAAGGCCCGGGCACTTTGCATGGTGTGCTGTCAAACGGTTTCCCGAATATGTTTATGATCTCGACAGTTCAGGGAGCACAGGCGACTAACTTCGTCCACTCAATTACTGAAGCGGCGCAACATGTTTCCTTCTTGATTGAGCAATGCGTCAACGGTGATATCGCGACGATCGAACCCGAAACCGCTGCACAAGAGAATTGGTTTGAGACCTTGTTTGCACAACTGTGGGGAATCGCTCGCTATAACGCGACGTGCACACCTGGTTACCTCAATAGCGAGGGTGGCGGAGACATGCGTTCGGCCCGAGCCATTGCCTGGATGACCAGCGTTTTGGGATTCGCCGAGTACGTCAAAAACTGGCGACAGCAGGGCGACCTTGCTGGCTTAGTACTCACACCGAATTCGTAGTGACCTCGGTGCCAGTAGACGATTCTGTCGCTTTGGTGCCGATGAAAATAGCGATAGTCCCGATTGAAATAAAGGTAAAGATGATGAGCGCCAGTGGTCGCACGGTGCCGTCAAATTGACTTGTCGCGAGATTGCCTAATAGTGCCGCGCCAGCTGTTGACACTGTCGCAATGATTGATGACGCTGTTCCCGCAATATGGGGGACAGGCATCATGGCTGCGGTATTGCAATTCGGTACAAGCCCCTGGGCAATAGGTATCACGAGGGCGAGCGCAATGAAGAACAGCCAAAAGTTCGGGCGCCCGTGATTAGTAAATGAAATGACGAGCAATAGAACAGAAGTGCCGACCGCAATCAGCGAGCTTTGCCGCACGAGTTTGTTAATTCCCATCCGCTGCACGATGCGCGCATTATTCAGCGAGTTAATTGCGAGCAAAACCGCCAAGATGCCGAAAATAAGTGGGAACCATGAGCCATACCCGTAGACATCTCCAACAATCACCTCCGAACCAGAGAGGTATGTCGTCATTACAGCGAAAAGGAGAGTCATCGCAACGATGAAGCTCAATGTGGCGCGATGAGTCATTACTTCACGTCCAGCTTCGCCGACCGCACTCCAGGTGAACGGACGGCGCTTATCGACAGCCAAAGTTTCCGGCAGTCGTCGCGACCAGATCATCAAGATGAGTGCGACACCAGCGGGCACCCAGAAAACAATGCGCCATGGTGCGATTTTTATCAAGCCAGTACCAACACTTGGAGCAAGAATTGGAACGAGTAAGAAAACTGCAACCATGCGCGACATCAACTGCGCCATGGCCGTTCCTTCATAACGGTCGCGAATCATGGCGGTACTCAGCGCGCGTGGTGCTGCGGTTCCAAGACCCCAAATGAATCGAGCCACAATGACCCAGCCCCACGAAGGAGCGACGCTTGCCAACAGCGCGCCAACAATAAATAAGGTCAAACCTGCAAAGAGGGGAGCACGTCGCCCGTAACGGTCAGATGCCGGTCCGTACAGCCACGGGCCAACAGCAAGACCTAAAAAGTACGAGGTGACGATCCAGCTCACCTTGGTTGAGTCGGGTGACATGCCGAATTCTTGTCGCATCTCGGGGAATGCCGGAAGCATGAGGTCAATTGATAAGGCGGCGCTTGCCATCAGACATGTGAGCAAGATGATGAACTCGCGGTCTGAGGCAACTTTGTGAGTTGGGGCACCCTGCCGATTCGTGAATCGCTTTTTTATTAATTGGGGAACTGGCAAAGGCACTGTTGTACGATAAACGCCTAAGTCTTGAGGATTTGCATTGCCATAAGTTGAGTCGTCAGGTGGTGCTACTTGAGTGACAAAAATTCTTAACAATCTGAATTTTGCGTCGATAGCGAGTGTTGAATATGGCATGCCCGCAATTACTGCTAATACATTGACTCTTCCTCGTATTTCCGCACCGATCGGAGGACATTCTCGTCCCGTCATTTCGGTGACAACAGCCCCGAGTGGCCATGAGGGTGAAGGTTTCCCAGTACGTCGAGCTTTTGCGGGTGTGAGCCGAGAGATTCTTGATCCATTCATCCATATGGATCAGATGGGCGAAGTGAATTATGCACCTTATGAACCGCGTGGAACCGATTGGCATCCACATCGTGGTTTCGAAACTGTCACGTACATCATGGACGGAATTTTCGTACATCAAGATTCACATGGCGGTGGTGGAGTTATCGCCGACGGTGCAACGCAATGGATGACGGCTGGTGGAGGAATTCTGCACATCGAAACTCCCCCCGAAAAATTGGTGATCTCCGGCGGGCTCTTTCATGGTGTTCAGTTATGGGTGAATCTCCCGAGTCACAAGAAAATGATTTCGCCGGCTTATCAAAATCTTGAAGCCGATCTGGTGACGTTGTTGTCATCGCCCGATGGTGGAGCGCTGATTCGTTTGATTGCGGGTGACTTAGGCGAATTTCACGGACCTGGATCAACGCATACGCCCATCGTTGTTTCACACGTGACCCTGGCGGCGGGAGCACGCGTTGAGTTGCCGTGGAATCCAACTTTCAATGCTTTGGCCTACGCACTTGCCGGCAAGGGTTCGGTCAGTGATGAACGTCGACCATTCCATTTAGGACAGTTGGCCGTTTACGGAAGTGGCGGCTCAATTTCTCTGCAAGCTGATGATGATTCATCACTTGATGTTCTAATACTTGGTGGACAACCAATCGGTGAACCAATTGTCGCCTATGGCCCGTTCGTTATGAATACCGAAAACGAAATTCGTCAAGCATTTGACGACTATCAGCGAGGCCGACTTGGAACAGTTCCGGTTGGTGGTATCCGCCCGTACAGGGGCTAATTATTTCAATGAGTCAATAAATCGCAAGGTTGCTTCGGCGATTTCGCGACGCCAAACCAAAACTGCATCGTTCTTATGACTGTCATTAAAGCTACTTTCAATATTTCGTTGCAGGGTTTTAATGTTTTTTCGCTGAGTCTTCAACATGTATGCAATGTCAATTCCACATTCATCGGCCAACGCAAGTTTGAGAAGTAACTCGCTACGCATATCCCGCAAATGAACAACAGGCGTGTTGATCCACATTCGGAAAATCGCACGACCAGTTTTGGTGACCGAGAGCAAGGTTCGATTACCACCGGCTAAACCGACCTCTTCACCAGATTGTTCAATGTATCCGTGCACGTGAAGTTGTTCGAGTGCACGGTAGGTGAGTGGACGAGTCAAAGACCAAATGCGACCAATGTCGGATTCAGGCTTTAGGCGCGCTGCGATGGCAAAACCGTGCGATGGCTTTTTGTATAGCAAGCCGAGACATGCCCATTCGCCGAGAAGTAGATCATTCGACTCGCGGGCTTGGCGACTCATGACCTTCCTCGATACTCAGATGTGGGCCCGTCCCAAAGAACTCTGCCGTGATCAAGTTCAATGATTCGATCAGCCATTGAAAGGGCGTCGTCTACATCATGAGTCACCAGAATTCGATATCCGGCAAAGCCAGCGAGCACTTCGCGAAACTCAGCACGCATGAGTTGTCGTGTTGCGGTGTCAAGACCAGACATTGGTTCATCAAGCAATAAGACCTTGGGGGCGGTGATTAAAGCCCGAGCGATAGCGACTCGTTGCGCTTGTCCGCCACTAAGTTCGCGTGGATGGCGCTCAAGAAGCTCAGCCAGCCCAAATTGATTGATCAACGGCTGGGCTTGAGTCGTTGCTTCTGCTCGCTTGATCTTGCGGGCGCGCAGTCCGAAAATGATGTTCTCGAGAACGGTCATGGTCTCAAAAAGAAGTCCGCCCTGAAAGACGATGCCGACCGGTCGTTGAGTGGGGTCTACGAGAACTTCTCTCATCGCTTCGTCCAATATTTGGTCGCCAAGGACTAGAGATCCAGATTTCACAGGGAGTAAGCCTGCGATGGCATGGAGAAAAGTTGATTTGCCCGATCCATTAGGCCCCATGATTGCCACAACTTCACCCTCATTGAATGAGAGATCAACATTGAGTTCAAAAGAACCACGCGTGAGAGTGAAGCGCGTATCAAGTGTCATAGCGCGAGGCCTTGATCAGCGCGACCTAACCAACGATCTTTGAGCGTGATCAGAATTGAAAAAGCAACCGAGACCATGACGAGAGAAAGAATCAAGGCTGCTTCAGGATTTGAATCAAGTGCGGCGTACGTGGCAAGTGGCATGGTCTGCGTCGTACCCGGTAGGTTGCCGGCAAAAGTGATGGTGGCACCGAATTCCCCGAGCGCCCGAGCCCATGCGAGCACCAGACCAGCAATGAGACTTGGTTTGATACTGGGCAGGGTGACTCGACGAAATACATACCAACGTGAACCTCCAAGGGTGCGTGCGACTTCTTCAAATCGAGAGTCAAGTTGACGCAAGCCTGCTTCAACTGAGAGAACCAAAAAGGGCATCGCGACAAAGCATTGCGCCATGACGACAGCAGTAGCCGTGAAGGGTAGGCGAATGCCGAACCAACTATCTAGGTATTGGCCGAAGAGGCCACGTCGACCGAACGTATAGAGCAGTGCAATGCCACCAACAACAGGAGGCAGAACCATTGAAAGAGTCATCAAAGCGCGGATAAATCGTCGCCCTGGAAAATTCACACGGGCTAAGAGCCATGCGAGTGGAATCCCGAAGATGAAGCAGATGATCGCTGTAATTATCGATGTCTTCAATGACAGCCATAACGCGTCTTGAACTTCTTGCTTTACAACGATGTCAGCAAATTTGCTCCAGGGGGTGCGCCATAACAGACCGATAAATGGGGAAAGTATGAAAGCAACAGCAAATAATGCGACCGCCAAGATTGGCCAAGGAAGTCGTTGGCGATGACGCTGTGACTGTCTCACGGTGTTTTGAAACCGTGTTGGGTGAGGATGGCTAGACCTTTTGACGACGACAAGAAATCAACAAACTCCTGAGCTTGTGATTGGTGTGCCGAGCTGTTGATGACGCCGACTGGATACTTGGCCACGATGTTGAATTCGGCGGGAATTTTGATTCCCTCAACTTGACCATCTGCGGCGATGACTTCGGAGTGATACACGATTCCGGCGTCGGCTTCGCCACTTGCCACCTTCAGCATGATTCCCTTGACATTGCTTTCAAAAGAATTAGGGGTAATTGAGACACCAGCCTTGTTGAGTACCTCGGCTGTGTATTTGCCGATCGGAACATCGGGGTTTGTCGTCACAAAGATGAGATCAGGATGTGAGAGATCCTCGAGTGAAGTGATGTTAAGAGGATTGCCCTTTTCAACGATGATCTCGAGATAGTTAGTAGCAAAAATGACGGATGGGGAGTCAAGTAATCCTCCTGACTCAACTTTGTCCATGTTTGCCACATCGGCAGATGCAAAAACATCGGCAGGTGCGCCTTCTTGCACAAAGCGCGCCAAATCCGAAGATGATCCAAGATTGAATTGAACCTTCACTCCCGGGTGATCTTTTTCAAAAGCAATACCGGCATCCACAAACGGGTTCGCTAGTGAGGAAGCGGCGTAGACCTTGAGCGTCGTCTGTGCTTGCGATTCCGATGATGAAGTACATGCGGAAACAAAGATGACCGGCGCAAGGGCAGCGATTAAAGCACGACGAACAAACATAACCCTAAGTTATCTTTGGATTAGCAAATTAGTCAATAGTTGACTAAATAAGCATTTGGACTAACGACCCGAGAAAACTGACCTGATCAAAGGTTCGAAGTATTCGAGGGACTCGCTCTTGTACTCGGGGTCGAAGGCCACTTGGTCGTACTTTGCACAAAACTCTTCGGTGTATTCGTAAAACGGATTGTCGCGGAATGCATCGCGAGTATTGCGGTCGAGGCCAAGGTGGTGCCAGAAGTAATAGCCCTGGAAGATGCCATGGTGTTCGACCATCCAGTGGTTTGCCTCGCTAACGAAAGGCTTCACGATGGCCGAGGCAATTGCCGGGTGGTTGTATGGAGACAGAGTGTCGCCGATGTCGTGGATGAGTGCACATGCGACGTATTCATCTTTTTCTCCACCGCGCAATGCACGAGTTGCAGTTTGCAACGAGTGCTCAAGACGTGACACGGGAAATCCGCCGTGATCACTTTCAAGATGACGCAGTTGTTCGAGTATGCGGTCGGGCACAAGCGATTGGGTGTGCTTCATGCATTGCATGATTTCGTCCCACTCGGCTTTCGTTGAATCTTCAAATCGAGTAAATGTTGCTTTGCCGTTCATCTATCCCCCTTGGAATACCTATAAACAATAACGAACCATCGTGATTCTGGTGCAGATTTATTGCGTAATTCGCAACAAATCTGCGCCAGAATCACATGTTTAGATTTCGATAGCAGTGGTTGGCACGCGCAAGGGAGTTCCTTGGAGAAGTAATTTGATTTGTTCACCATCGAGACCGAGCTGATTCATTTGGTTAATAGACCTTCGTCCGGTGAGACAGCGCATCAGTTCATAGTTTGAGACACCTGAATCCAATAAATCTTGAGCCCGACCCGGGGCGTTTTCTTCGACCATATTGAGGAGCCAACCGAGGGCAACATTGACTGCCAAAGAATCTTGTGCATCGGCACGTCCAACCGCATGGCGTAAGTCATGTTCGTGGGTGACTGCGTCCATCATCATTTGCGAATTAGTGGGACTTGGGATGTGGGGCAACAGGACATCAAATTCGGTTGCTGTCGCGAAAAGTGCGTCGGCGAGTTGGGAAAGTGATTCGCCTTCGTGGCGATCAACTTGGGCCTGAGTCCAAGTTTCAGTTGTCACGCCTTCCATCCGACCCGCCAAGATATCTTCGGGAACACCGACGATATGCGAAATCAAACCACTGAGTTCCCAATCGGGGCAAAGCGGTACGGGCAATGATGCTCGCGACTCGGGGATCTCACGAATCAGGCTCACGACTCGTGTACGAAACTCGAGATAGGCCTGTACAACTTCGGCATCGGACTTTAGAAAGGTCATATGGCAGTACGCTACGTGGCTTGAATGTGATTCAAAATAGATTTGCGTTGACAACTTGTCCTCAATGTTGACAATCTTGAGGACGTCTTTGACTCCCACACAAAGCCGATTGAGGCCTTCGCAATACCGGTTTGGTGACAACTTAAATAGACGACACCCAATGATGATTTATGGAAAAACGAAACATGGGTTGACGGCGTGTACGGGCATAAATGGGAGTTTTGCGTCAAGCATTTTGATGTTGAACAGTTAGTCAAACTTTCGCTCGGTCGCTAGGAAGGGTCAGGCGGCGACATGTGTTGCCCTTCTTGAATTAATTTCTGTCGGTGGTAAGAACTTTGACGGCCACCTGCTGCAATGTTTGAACAGCGTCTTGTGGTGATCGCAGACCACGGAGAGTTTCGTTAATCAACATCCAACCGGCATCTTCAACTTCAGGGAAGCGAACGTGGGATGGATACGTGATCATCGCTTGATTGATTGTTTCACGAGTGATGGCTAAACGCTGTTGATCTATGTCATTGACCGGAGTCACCTGTGCAAGTGCTTCAACGTTGGCGCACATGTTTCCGCCACTCGCATCGAGGCTATGAACTTCAATAGATGTCAGACGGTGTAGTAGGGCTGTTGCCCCATCAAGGTCTGCGCATGTGGTTGGAATTCCCCATGAGTGACAACCCGCGTAGCTGACCCATCGCTTTGCTCCTGATGGATAGCGATGAGGGCGTAGAACTGTAGCCAAATCAGATGAATTGATTGAACCCCATGCGCCCGGCCATGCTCCCGACGCATCGGTCGTCCCATTCAGAAGTGCCTGATCAACTTGGTCATAGTGCCAGTTAGGTAAATCGGCAGAAGTTTTCTGGGCGAGTGCGTTCAACATCTCAATGGCTTGAACTGATTCATCAGAATTGAAGCAAGGTTGCTCCTCATCATCAAAAATGCGGCCACCTGCGCCAACGACCATTTCGTAAAAGGTTCCGAAAAGGCCTGATTCTCTTCCGGGGAATCCAAACTGGACTGGGCCAGCAATGAGGTCATCCCACGTTGTTGGTGTCGTTTCAACTCGGTCTGAACGAAGCCAGGTAATGCGTACATCAATGAGTCGTGGAATCGTGAGAAGTTCTGTTTGATAACGGCATAGATCAACTGCAAGTGGGGCGAGTTGATCAATTGACGACTTGCTCATGAGCGAATCCAGCGGCAGTAACCAACCCGCCTGCGAAGGAGCATATTTTGAATGGGTCGACACAAGATCAATTCGTTGGTCGGCTTTGAGCATTTCTGCAACTTTGCGATTCAAAGTGGGATGATCGTCATGAACGATCACCTCAATGTCGTACTCATCAAAAATTGAATAGAGGTGGTCGTACATTGGTCCACCAACAAGTGCGATGCGTAAAGTCATGTATTCACCTATTGAACAATTCGCACGCCAGATATTCCACCGTCAATGAGCAGTTCAATGCCTGTTGTGAAAGTACTCGGTGAAGCCAAGTAGAAAACCGCTTCAGCAACTTCTTCGCATTCAACAAGGCGACCCATTGGTTGACGCTTGCGTAATGACTCCATTGTTTGACTTGGATCTGGTGTCGACGCCACGAGTCGCTCGACCCACGGGCTAGCAACTGTGCCGGGGGAAACACAATTGACCCGAATATTGTTCGCGATTTCGTCAGCAGCCATGGCCTTGGTAAGTGAGAGTACGGCGCCTTTGGAAGCTGAGTACACAGCTCGCTCGACGAGACCTACAGTTGCGGCAATTGAACAGGTATTAACGATGAACCCAAACCCTTGTGTGCGCATGTGGGGGAGAGCCGAGCGCGACATATTTGCAACACCGAAAACATTGACCGCGAAAACACGTTGCCAATCTTCAAGAGTTGAATCAACCACGTCACCAACACTGCTGATGCCGGCGTTGTTGCACAAGACATCAATGCGCCCATGCTCAGCAATCACTTTGTGAATTGCTTGGTCACATTGCTGCGGTTGGGTGAGATCAAATCCATCGGTGAGATCGAGGCCGACGACAATGTCTTGGTCTTGCGTAAAACGCTGTTTAATAGCGGTACCGATACCGCCCGCCGAACCAGTAATAACAACAATGCGTTGCGTCATGATGCCTCCGTCGTCGCCATTGAAGCGTGCGAGTAATCTAAGTATTGTCCACATTGCAGGCAATTGTTATGGTTGGCGGTAATGACCCGCATCCTGTCAGCCTCCATTCATGACCTTCGAGCCCGTACTTCGCGGACATTGGCGGGTTCTGATGCCAATCACCCCGATCCTGACTACTCGGCGGCCTATGTGATTTTGCATACCGATGGACCTCGACAAGGACACGGCATGACATTTACGATCGGCCAAGGTAACGAACTGTGCTGTGCCGCGATTGAGGCATTATCAACTTTGGTGCTCGGTCGTAATTTGTCAGACATTGTCGACAATATGGGTGCGTTTTGGCGTCAGGTAACAAATCATTCGCAACTCCGCTGGCTTGGTCCAGATAAAGGAGTGATCCATTTGGCGACCGCCGCACTTGTGAATGCGGTCTGGGATTTGTGGGCCAAAGAACGTGGCGTTCCGGTTTGGAAATTGGTTTCTGATATGGAACCAGCCCAATTTGTCGACTGCATTGATTTTCGATATTTGCGCGACGAGGTAGATGAGGTGCGCGCATTAGACATGTTGACGAAGGCGCGATTTGGACAGAAGGAGCGACTAGCGCATTTAGAAGAAAATGGATATCCGGCATACATCACATCGGCTGGATGGCTCGGATATCCCGAAGAGAAGGTGCGCGACCTTTGTCGAAGTTCAATCGCCGATGGCTGGAGCAGCTTCAAGACCAAAGTGGGTATTGATGTGGCATCAGATATGCGCCGCTGTGAAGTGATGCGAGAAGAAATCGGTGATAGTCGTCAACTGATGGCGGATGCGAATCAGGTCTGGGATGTCAATCAAGCCATTGAGTGGAGTAATCAATTGCAGCCCTATGGTCTGCGCTGGATTGAGGAGCCAACTCACCCTGATGACATCTTGGGACATGCTGCCATCAGGCGAGGCGTGAAGCCCATTGGAGTTGCGACGGGAGAACACGCCGCCAATCGATTGATTTTCAAACAACTCCTCCAAGCCGAGGCAATTGACTACGCGCAAATTGATGCATGCCGTTTGGGTGGACTAAACGAGGTGCTAGCAGTTCTACTTTTGGCTGCTGCAAGAAATGTTTCAGTCTGTCCTCATGCAGGCGGACTTGGTTTATGCGAGTACGTGCAGCATATTTCAATCATTGATTATTTGAGTGTCAGTGCATCTCTGGAAGACCGGACCACTGAATACGCCTCACATCTGCACGAACATTTTGTAGATCCCATTCAAATGCGAAACGGTCACTATCTATTGCCTCAAGCCCCGGGTTACTCAATTGAAATGAAACAAGAGTCAATTGAAATGTTGAGTTACCCCAACGGTGCTGAGTGGCGTGACTAGTTCGTGAGTATCGAGACACGGCAACTTGGTCAACATGGACCTTCGGTGACACGAATTGGGCTTGGATGTGCTCCCTTCGGAAATCTATTTACAGAAGTATCCGACGAAGATGTTCAAGCCACAGTTGATACTGCATGGGAAAAGGGAGTTCGATTCTTTGACACTGCGCCGCTGTACGGTCACGGATTGTCAGAGATCCGCTTGGGAAAAGCTTTAGCAAGGTACCCGCGCGATCAATACGTATTGGCAAGCAAAGTTGGCCGGCTCTTGCGTGAGCCCATTGAACGATTATCTCCGACAATTTTCAAGAATGTACCGAAACTTGAACCCACTTTTGATTACAGCAGTGAGGCCGTACTTGCTTCAATTGATGAAAGTTTGAGTCGCCTCAACGTTGATTATCTTGACGTTGTTCACGTCCATGATCCAGATGATCATGAAGATTGGGCTATCAGCGAGGCCTTTCCCACTCTTATGAAATTGCGAGAGGAAGGCGTGATCAAAGCGGTTGGCTGTGGAATGAATCAGACGAAATCACTGACTCGTTTTGTCCATGAGGTTGATCTAGATTGCCTATTACTTGCGGGTCGCTACACCATTCTTGACAATGCTTCTGGCCGTGAGTTATTGCGATTGTGTCGTGAAAAAAACATTGGTGTTGTTCTTGGTGGGATATTCAATAGTGGCCTTCTTGCGAATCCAGATGAGAATAAAACCTTTGATTATGTTGATGCTTTACCTGAAATAGTTAGGAAGGCACAGGCCATGTCAGAACTCGCACAATCGCACGGAGTTTCATTAGCTCATGCTGCAGTGCAGTTTGGACTGCGCCACATCGGGGTCTCATCAATTGTGATCGGTGCCCGAAATGCAATTGAAATAGACCAGGATCTTTCGTATGCGTCTGAAATCATTCCTGATGCTTTTTGGGATGCTCTGCAGACACTGAGCTAGCGTCCCTCTTGTGTTGTCGGCTCCCCTCCGAAGTTTCGGTGTTGTTTTTGTTTCCGAACTTGGTGACAAAAGTTAATTTATGGTCTTGGCATTTGCGGCGCGTTACAAGCGTTGGCAAGTTTTGGTGGGAATTACTGTCGCCACGGCGGTAGTGCACGTGATCAGTGTGGGTGTTTGAGCGATCGCGGCGCGGGTATCCCCGCCGACACCATCGCGATGATCGCTGGTAGGGCGTTCTTGGTGTTCGCTGGGTGGACGTTGAGCGGAGATGAATTGACCGAAGAGGAACTGAGGCTGCACAAAGGAACATACGTAATGCGGTCGTTGCCACCAGTGCCGCGTTTTTTCTCGTCGAGTTGGGCGATAAGACGAGGTTGGCTACCATCCCTTCGGCATCCAAGGAAGGTTTTTGGTACGTGGTTGGGATCAACTAGGGCACGGTGGCCGCTGATGCATTGGCGATTTTGGTTGGTTATCACCAAGGTCCGCCTCTGCCCGAGAAAACTATTCGTTACGGTGCCCCAGTAGTTTTCGCAATCCTTTTAGTTCTGCAGGGAGTTCAGTTATTCATAGAGACTGGGCTAGCCGAGTAGGTCTTCGGCGGCTTGGCGTACTTGCCAGTCTCGATCTTTGAGGGCGACTTTGAGTGCGGTCTCAACTTCGGGTGAGTCGAATGGTGCTAGAGCCAATACTGCACGTCGGCGGATTGCGGGTTTGTCTTGGCACGCACTCAAGATGGCAGGAAGTCCTGACTCATCACCGATTGCGCCGAGTGCCGCTACCGCGGCTTCGCGAGCCAACGCATCATTATGTTGAAGAACGAGTCGGCTTAATTCGTCGATGATTTCGGGGCGCGCACTTTCATGTTCGCCACACGCCCAGGCTGCCATTTCAACGACCTGATGATCGGTGTCTTGAAGCGATGGGACTAAATCAAAATCGGGGAATAGTGCTGCAAGTTCAGCCGCGCGAATGCGCACCCGAGAATCAACATCCCGCGAAAAAGTCTCGAGAACTTCGACAGTTAGTTGATCAATGCGTGCCATTGCGCCAAGAGCGGTCTCACGAATAGAACCATTTTCGTGCATGAGTGACTTAGTGATTAGATCGACATGTCCGTGATGCCCAGCGATGACAATCGCTCGACGCAGTTCGGCGATATCGGGACTGTCGGATGCGCTCACAGTCTTGAAATGACATTCGTAACGATGAACGACAATGCGGTGGCGATCACAATGGCCGCTACAATTCCGCCAACAAAGGCGATCGCACCAAGCCCCGTGACATCTAAAACCTTTCGCGCGATTGTTTCGGAGAGATTGGGTGCAGTGGTGTTCAAGGGATTTGACTCATCTAAAAGTCGTTGATTAGATCGTCGTTGATCAGACTGTTGAGACTGCTGTTCGGCGCGTGGTGGACGCGGAAAATTTCTGGCAGGCTTGCGCCACCCGATGACAAGTAGTGCCAACATTGCTAAGCCGGACATGATGCCAAGGCGGGTGGAGATTTCAGTGAGTGACACGCAGACAGAAAAGGTAGTCGCCCAACGGGTGGTTCCACCGTCGTTACGCGCTCAAGTCGTCGCAATCCCATTTGTGACCATCGCGTTTATTTTGATCGTGACTGTTCTTGTCGCCATGGTCTGGCCCATGCAAAGGTACGAAACAGCGCCAGGACGGGCTGAATTCGTGGGATCGCGGCTGAGCGTTGCGGGTGACCAAGTGGTGGTGTATCCACCCGAGCGCGGAGTCCGTTTTGTGACAGCCTTGGGAACTGAACTGAACCCTTTACAAGCATTTATGGGCTGGGTTGACCCATTTGTGAACGTCCTCACCTGCGAAGAGCGTTTCGGTGACTGCAATCCCACCCAAAGTCGAGAAGTTCAACTTGGAGCCATGGCCAATGCCAAGGAGATCGCAGCATATGTGGCTTTGTCGTACCTTGGTTTTGACACAAATTTTCAAGAAGGCCCTGCTCAAGTGGCAGGTTTTGACCCCTTGGTGTGTCCAGAAGACGCTCCGCCGCAACGGGCGTGCAAAGTTCTTGCGGTGGGAGATGTGATCACTTCAATTGACCTTGGGGACGGTCGGATTGAGGTTGATGTCATATCAAAGTTGCCAGAGGCGCTCAAAAATGCTCAAGCAGGCGATATCGCCTCCCTTGAGGTGACCCCGCTCATCAATAACGGACTGGGCACACCCAAGAGTGTCGATGTTGAACTGATTGCGAGTCCTGACGATGCCTCCCAGACGCTCATTGGCTTCAGCGCTCGCGATACGCGGACTGTGCAGTTGCCTTTCAACGTCAATTTTGAGACCGATGACATTGGTGGTCCCTCGGCGGGCTTGTCGTTCACCGTGGCCCTGATTGATATTTTGACGAAAGGCGAACTCATTCCTGCACGAGGAGTCGCAGTGACGGGGACTATTCAAGACGATGGATCAGTGGGGGCCATTGGTGCCCTGGTGCAAAAATCGATTGCGGTCAAAAAGTCTGGGGCCAAAATATTCTTGGTTCCAACTGCGCAAGGTCCAGATGACATCGCTGCCGCTCAAGCCGCGGTGGGCGATGCGGTCAAAATCGTGCCGGTCGCAACACTGGGGGAGACCTTAGAGGCGCTTGTGCAGTTCGGTGGGGAGCCCAGCATCTCGCCAGTTCAGCAGGGGTGAAGTGATCAGCATTTTGGCTAAAACACCCTGATTGCCACCCTTTATCCACAGATATTTCGTACTCTCTCCTGAATGGCTATCTCTTTTTCGCGACCCGACCCCTCGTCGCCAACCGCCGTTGCCGGCGCCACCTTCCCCTCGTCCCGTCGTGGTTTTGACCAAAACGAAGTTCGCGACTTTTTGCGGATGGTTTCGGCTGAACTCTCGCGCCAGCAAGAACGCATCACTTTCCTTGAGCGTGAGATACTGAATTCTCAGCAAGCCGTATCAGCCCCGCCGATCGAACTAAATGAAGAAACGGTCACGGAACTTCTGGGTGAAGAAACTGCACGCATCGTTCAGGCCGCTCGCGAAGCAGCCGGAAAGATCAAGGTTCGGTCAGAAGAAACTGCAACGCGACTTGTGCGCGAAGCCTCCGACGAAGCCGCTCGAATTCGAGAAGATGCCGAACTTGAAGCAGCTCGTGTTCGACAAGATGCCACGTCAGATGCTGAAGCCGAGATCTTGATGGCTAAGCAGCAGGGTCGGGACATGGTGAATGAAGCACGCGCTTATCGCGAACGTGTCTTAGCCGATGTTGCACGACGTCGGGAATTGGCACGCGAACAAATTGAAGATTTAATGCAGGGTCGCGACCGCATTGTGCAGGTTTTTGATCGTGCGCGCATCGCAACTGAAGATGTGTTGCGCGAACTTGATGATGTCGCTGAAGAACCAAGTGAATTTGTCAATCTGGCCCCGACTACTGGTCCAATTCCCATCATTGTTCAGGCCGATGAAATTGAAGTCCATGAAGCAGTGCGTCCTGCAGTTTCATCAGCGCCGGCCTATGCCCCGTACGATCAGGACGAAGATATTGCAGTGATGGCAGCCGAAGTAGTGATTGATCGCTCTGCTTTAATTGAAGATGTTGTCATCATTGAACATACAGTCACTGAACAAATCATTGTTAAAGAAGGCACTGATGACGTTCCAACAGCCGCTGTTTTGGTGATTGAAAATGAAGCCCCTATCGCACCAGTTGTTGAATTGGTTGTTGAGGCACCTGTTTCAAATGTTGTACCGCTTTTTGCTCGTCAAGAAACACAGGCTGTCGTGAAAAAGACAGTTGAAATTTCTAGTAGTCTCGACGATGCTGACATTGACCCTCCAGTTGTCATTGTTAAACAAAAAGCCAAGGTAGTTGTACCGCCAGCCGATGACATTTTTGCCAAATTGCGCCGTTCTGGCGCCGAGGCGATTGCCAAAGAAGTCGCAACGACCCAAGTAAAAAAGACTGAGCCGAAAAAGAAAGCAGTCGCCAAAGTTGTTGAACAGAGCGTAGAAAACGCTGTGGCACCAGAAGTTGAAGAGGCTGCAGTCGCAACTTCATTTGAACTTCGAGATGCTGCTTTGGCTCCCGTGATTGCCGTGATGTTGCGTAAGTTGAAGCGATTTCTTGCTGATGAACAAAATGAAGTTCTCGATATTTTGCGTGGGAAACTTCCGGTGAAAACGCTTGACGCAATTGTTGGTCCTAAAGCCGATCATACAGAGCGCTTGATTGAAGTGCTTGAGGCTTCATTGACGGCGGGGGTTTTGGCTGGCGCAAAGTCTTTGTCTTTTGCCTCAGAAAAAGAACTTCAGAAAATGGTCGCCACTCAAATGGCAGCAATCAACGAATATGTCATCGCAACGGTGGTCGTGCCTTTACGCGAACGCTTAAGTCGCAGCATTTCACAAGCATCGGGTAATAACGCCGAACTCGCTTCTCTTGTTCGTGAGGTTTATCGCGAGTGGAAGAATCAGCATGTTGACGCTCAGGTTGACAACATTGCGCAGACTTCGTTCGGGCGCGGTGCCTTTGCTGCGCTGACCCCTGGTACGACTGTTTGTTGGAAGGTTGACCCGAACGGGCCTGCCTGTGCGGACGCGGAAGATAACTCTCTTGCAGGATTTGTGCTTGCTGGTGATGCTTTCCCCACTGGGCACACTCATGCGCCAGCGCATGCCGGTTGCCGCTGTGCACTTGCTCTATCGCACAACTAGTCTCAACCTGTGAAACCTTCTTCGGACCTGCCCCGTAGCCCGCGCCGACCCAGAAACCCCAATCGGCCTGCGTGGGTTTCAAAGGGTCGAATTACTCTTTTTATTGTTGCCGCGATAGTTCTGATTTTGTTTTTATCGGCTCGCACAGTGGCGAACTTCTATGTCGACTTGTTGTGGTTCCGGTCGGTTGAGCGGGGAAGCGTTTTTTGGACCAGTATTCAGTCCAAGGTTTTCCTCGGTGCGGTTTTCAGCGTCGCATTCGCGATTGTCTCGTTCATTAGTTTGACGTTGGCGGAGCGGTTGTCGCCAAAAGAACTTTCGAGTGGACCCGAACGCGAAGTTGTTGAGCGGTTCAAGAAAGTCGTGGGTCGCCGGACGCGTTTATTGCGTATCGCCGTTTCGATTTTGTTCGGATTGTTGGTTGGTCTTCCGGCAATGGCACAGTGGCAGGACTGGTTGCTGTTTAAAAATTCGCAATCGTTCGGAACGAGTGACCCACTATTCGGAGTAGATGTTGGGTTCTATGTTTTCCGACTTCCTTTCTTGACCTTCTTGGTTGATTGGGCATTTGCTGCGATGGTGATGATCACTCTTCTGACTGTGGTGATGCATTTCTTGAACGGATCTATTCGTGTGCAAACAGCGGGCGACCGAATTTCAAAGGGCGCGCGCATTCACCTGAGTGTTTTGTTTGCGATTCTCGCGTTCGTTAAGGCAGCCGATTATTGGCTACAGCGTTTCGAGTTAACTGTCTCTGGTCGAGGTGTTGTGCAAGGCGCGACATACACGGATGTCAATGCCCAACTCCCCGCGATCAATTTGTTGATTCTGGTGAGCTTGTTAGTCGCTGCTCTTTTCTTGGTCGGAATTCGATTTGGTGGATGGCGGCTACCTCTTTTGTCAATGGCATTGTGGGCAGTTGTGGCGATAGTCGCTGGCACGATCTATCCGGCGGTCATTCAGCGTTTTGTCGTGCAACCAAACGTGACGACACGTGAGTATGACTACATCGGACGCAACGTCACGGCAACACGAGTAGCGATGGGCATAGACAAAGTTGAAACTATTTCGCTTGAGTCTGGCACAGTCACTGATGCTGAGGTTGCGGAAGATACCGCAGCATTAACCGATTCGCGGTTGCTCGATGTTTCAGAGATGCGAGATCGTTACTCGCTTGACCAAGGGCTTTTTGCGTTCTATTCAATTAATGATCTAGACGTTGATCGATACGAAGTTGATGATCGCATGCAACAAACCATGGTCGCAGCACGCGAACTCAACCCGGACGGTATCCCGAACAAAACATGGGTTTCAAAGCATTTGATTTATACCCATGGTTGCGGGGTGGTTTCGGCAAGTGCATCGCAAATCACTTCCGACGGTCGACCAATTTATCAGGAAATTGCTGCTGAGAAGCCCCAGCTTTATGTCGGTACCCAGCAGCCTGGTTACGCAATCGTCAACACAAAGCAAGTCGAACAAGCTTGCCCGAATATTGAAGCAACGCCCTACAACGGCTCGGGTGGAATCGTTCTAGATTCGGCTGTAAAGAAACTTGCCTTTGCCATTCACTTCGGTGAGTTCAACTTGTTTGGTTCAAGTTTGATTACTGACGAATCACGTCTCATTGATGTTCGTGATGTCAGCGATCGTGTCGCAAAGGTGGCTCCTTTCTTGCACCTTGACGCCGATCCATACCCAGTCGTTGATGGCGGCAAAGTTCTTTGGGTAATCGATGCATTCACAACAACATCGCGCTATCCCTACGCCCAGCAAGCAAATACTGACAACCTCACTGCGGGTTCAGGGTTGAAGCACAACTTCAATTACGTCCGCAACAGTGTGAAGGCAGTCGTCGATGCCTATGACGGTTCGGTGGTGTTGTATGCCGTTGATCCGACCGACCCCATTGTGATGGCGTGGTCAAAAGCGTTCCCCGGACTCTTCACTTCTGCCGATCAAGTGCCGGCCAGTTTGCGAGCACACTTCCGTTATCCCGAAGATTTGTTCAGGGTGCAAACCAATCTTTACGGTCGCTATCAGTTCACTGAGACCGATGCTTTCTTTAGTCGTGATTCGGCATGGAGCGTGGCGCAGGCCGCACAACGTGAGCCCGAAGTTGCGGTTTCAACCGCAGGCAACATTACAACAGATGCGGCTGCACCTTCGCAAGCCGACACAGGCAATGTCGCCGACGCAAATGTGGCACGATTTGAGCCTTACTACACGTTGTTCCACAATCCCGACTCGGTGGGCTCGACGGTCGCTCCGACTTTTTCTTTAATTCGCCCATTTGTTCCGTTCTCGTCTGATGACGCGAGAAAAGAATTGCGAGCGTTCATGGTGGTGTCAAGCGATCCCGAAACCTATGGACAATTGAAGGTGTACAAGTACGAGGGAACTTTGCCAGCTGGACCCGCAACGGTTTCGGCAGAGCTCAGCAGTAACCCAAATATCTCCCCGGTGATTACCCTTCTTGACCAGCGTGGTTCACGAGTCATTCTTGGTCAGTTGCAAGTTGTTCCCGTTGGGAAAGGCCTGATTTGGGTGCAACCGTTGTATGTGCGTCCTGACGACTCTGGATCAAAACAAGTTTTCGTACGTCGAGTTTTGGCGTGGTACGACGGCGAAGCAGTAATCGGCGACACATTGACTGAGGCGATTAATCGTTTGTTCCCGAAAGCCGATGTTGACCTTGGTGAAGTTGTTGGTGATTCAGGCGGTTCAGAAACTGACGCCGGGACCGATACTGATATCGGTACTGGTACTGGTACTGGTACAGATTCTGACTCCGGCATTGATACGGGTACCGAAACTGATACTGGCTCAACATCTACGGACCCAGCCACATTGCTCGAAGAAGCTCAGATATTGTTCGACGAAGCAGACGCAGCACTGCGTGATGGTGATCTTGGTACGTATCAGAGCAAAGTTGACGAGGCCCAAGACCTCATCGCGGAGGCTTTGGCGCAACTCGGCAACTGAGTGAGTTAGCGCTTTTTGTTGATTAATTCGGCAACTTCGGCCAAGTCTTGGCGGAAGGAAATCTGATAGCGGGCTTGCTCGTTGGCTAAACGCACTTGGTCGGCATTAGCCGTATCGGCACGTTCACCTAAGGCATCAATGTCACTGGAGAGTTCACCCAACTGATGCGTGACTTCGGTTCCCACTTGAGTGACGCGCGCATTCAGGCTGATGATCTTGCCATCAACTTCTTCAAGTCGACGGGATTGTTCAGAGTCGACTGCATTAATAGACGCTAATTCGGCGCGTAGTTGAGCAAGTTGCTCGCGTAGTTCGGCAACTTCAGCCGGGTCCACTGTAGGAGTTTTTGGCGTGCGCTTGAATAGTCCCATGCGTGTTCTACCGTACTTCTCGGCTTGAACTGATCAGGTGATTTTCTTGAGTGAATTTGGCTTCAGGGTTTTTTACGAGCAATAACTAAGACGCTGAGTCCCCATGGGAGTGAAATCAATCGCAAAAGTTTTCGTTCACCCCAGGCCAAAAAACCCAAGAGACCAAATAGTCCAGTGGTGTTGTTGTCTAAGTCGCTCGATGAATCGCTTTTCTCCAACTTTGCTTTGATCCATGCCGGAGGAATGAGAAATGAGTACGCACCTGTTGATCGGGTGATTTCAAGATTGGCCTGCCGGGCAAGATCTTCAAGGTCATGCCGACCAAAGCGGCGGGCACCATGAGTGATGCGATCGTGACTACGGCGCAGTGATCTGACACCGGGTTCCATTAGGCATACGAGTCCACCAGGCCGAACGACTCGGGCCAATTCAGAAACTGCTTTTGCAGGGTCAATGACTTCGGCGTGGTACAAAACGGTGACACAAAGGGCGACATCAACGCAATCATCAGGGAGATCCATCGCCGAGATATCCCCATGAATCAACTGAGCCTCGGGATGAGCTTCGCCATATAGACGTAAGGCTTCAGGTTCAGAATCGAGAGCAATGACTGAGCCAAGATCGGATAACCACGCACCAGTTGCGCCGGTTCCGCAACCGGCATCAAGAAGGCGGCGGGGACGCGAGCGTCCGACTTCTTGAAGTTCAGTCACTAGGCATTGTCGAAGCAGGGATCGTGTGGCGCGGTACCACCAATGAGACTGCTCAACTTCGGCCATGCGGCGGTATTCGTCTGCATCCATAACTGAGCTCACCAATTTCCAAATGAAACGTCAGTTCTTTTACCATGACGTCATAAAACTCTTACACTAAAGCCCATGGACCGCGTGGATGTCACACCTTCCTCTGCAGTTCAATCCATCGGCACTCAGATTCGAGCGTGGCAGATCCCGATTGTTGCTTGGCTGATGTCGCGAATCATCGGGTGTATCGGTCTTGTTGTATGGCCCACTGCTGAAGGACGTTGGTTTAACAGTTTTGGTTTGACCTATATGGACGGTGGTTGGTACCGAATCATCATAACGATCGGTTATCCAAACGGTCCCTTGCAAGATGTCAGTTCAGCGTGGCCATTTGCGCCGCTGTATCCGTTTACTGCTGACATTTTGACTCGACTGGGGGCACCAGTAGGACCGTCATTGATTTTGGTGTCATGGCTGTGCGCCTTTGTTGCTCTGGTAGGAATTTGGGAATTGGCTCGACCTCGTTTTGGTGAATCGGTTGCGAAATATTCAGTTTGGACTTTGGCACTTCTACCTGGTGCAGTCGGACAAGTGCTGTCCTACAGCGACAGCATGTTCGTCGCGGGTGTGATCTGGCTATTAGTCGTCGTTGATCGAATTGAAACACGAGTGCGGGAAGATGGCAAGACCGACCTCTTGTGGTGGTTGGTGGGCTTGTTGTTTTTAGTCGTGAGTTCTAGTCGACCAAATGGCATATTGATTTTGCCAGCAGTGTTGGCAGCAGTATGTGTAGTACAGCGGAGTGCGAAGAACATTGTTATCTCAGTCGCACCGTCATTGATTTTCTTAAGTATTTGGATGATTTATTGTGACAACAAAACGGGTGACGCACTGGCCTTCGTTAGCGCCAAGAACACTTGGTTAGAAACAACGATTATTGATTTCTTCGCCCATCCATTGGAGCGACCAGCAATTGTTTTACACGTGGCAACATTTGCCATTGTTGCGGTAATTGCCTTGCCATCAATGAGGAAAATACCAAGTTGGTGGCACCTAGTTTCGTTCGTATTACTGCTTCCATCACTCATTCTTGGAGTTGAAGGGATGGCCCGTTACATCTCGCTCACTGCACCGGTGCTGATTGTGCTTGCGATTTCACTAGATCGGTTGAGCAGGTTGTTGCGGACTTTATTTTTTGTAACCTCGGGCAGTGCAATGTTATTTCTGTCGGTCAATGTAGTGAGATCGGCGTGGGTGCCATGAACCAGTTTGCGGGATCAAAGTGTCTCGTTACCGGAGGCCTTGGCTTCATTGGATCGAATGTGGCCCTCAAATTAGCTTCAGGTGGTGCACAGGTGCGAGTACTTGATGCATTGATCGGTCAGCATGGGGGAGATGCCCGCAACATAGACCCTTCAGTCAAGGAAATTTCAGTGACCCACGGCAATATCGCTGATGAAGGAACCGTGAGTGAATTGCTAAGAGACGTTGATTTTATCTTCAATATTGCCGGCCAAGTTAGTCATCATGAATCAATGATTGATCCTTTGCGTGATACCGAAATTAATGTCACTGCGCAGTTGAAGTTTCTCGAGACCGTGCGAGGTATTCGACCATCAGCAGTCATCGTGCACACCTCAACCCGACAGGTGTACGGAACGCCACAGTATTTACCGGTTGATGAAAAGCACCCAACGGTTCCACGTGACATCAATGGGGTTAACAAACTTGCGGGAGAGAATTATCACCGCCTCTACGGGACAGTCCACGGATTGAAAACAGTTGCTTTGCGACTGAGTAATGTTTTCGGACCTGGCCAGAGTTTGCAAAAGACTGGATTGGGGTTCTTGCCAGTATTCATTGCGCGTTCGATGAAAGGTTTGCCCATTGAGGTCTATGGAGATGGTCAGCAAATGCGCGATTGTCTGTATGTGTCAGATGTTGTTGAGGCTCTTTTTTCTGCGGCCTTACAAGCGGACGCAGGATCCATAGCGCCAGGTGAATTCATCAACTTAGGTCACAGCGAAGTGCTCAGTCTTTTACAAATCGCCAAAATTATGGTTGAGCGGGCCGGCCAAAATTCGTCAGTTTCATGCGTTCCTTGGCCCGAAGATCTTGCTCGTATTGATATCGGAGGTTTCAGTAGCGACTACACCAAGGCTCATCAATTGCTGAAATGGAAACCACAAGTATCGTTCAGCGATGGTGTTGATCAGACTTTGGACTTTTATCGGAGGCATTCGTGGTACCTCTGATTGATCTCTCGCGACGATTGATAGCCAACAGTGATTCTTTTCATGTTGCTGTTCAAGAAATTTTGATGAGTGGGAATGTTCTCTTAGCCCAACAAACCAAAATCTTTGAAGAATCTTTCTCCTCATTTACAGGAACAAAATATGGTGTGGCGGTGTCGAGCGGCGCCTCAGCACTACAACTCGGTTTGGCTGCTTTAGGAATTGGCGAGGGAGATGAAGTCATCGTTCCTGCGATGACCGCCGTTCCGACTGCGTCTGCCGTCTGTGCAGTCGGTGCTCGGCCAGTCATCGTTGACATTGATGACGAGACTGCAGCGATTGATTTTGATCAGGTTGAGTCGGCGATGACAGAACGCACAAGGGCAGTGATTGTGGTGCATCTTTACGGCCGTCCAGTCGCGAACATAGAACGATTGATGAACCTCGGTGTCAAAGTTGTGGAGGATTGTGCTCAGAGTCATGGTGCGACGCTTGGTTTGGCTGGATCAGTCGGGGCCTATTCGTTCTACCCCACAAAAAATCTTGGTGGTATTGGTGATGGGGGAATGGTCGTCACCGACGATATTGAAATTGCTGAACGCATCCGTCGACTTCGAGTGCATGGACAAAGTGAGCAGTATGTGCATATTGAAGTCAGTCAAAATCATCGTATGAGTGAAATTGAGGCAGCCTGGCTAAATGTTGTCTTGCCAGATCTTGTTAGCGGAAACGAGCGTCGGCGCAAGATTGTTGAACGATATCAGCTCGCGAATTCAAATATTCGTTGGCAAAAATCTGATGCCAACCACGTGCATCACTTGGCAGTGGCTCGAATCTCAGATCGAGAAGCATTTCGACAACAATTAATCAGTCGTGGCATTTCAACTGGGATTCATTATCCGCTTGCGTTGACCCAACAACCTGCTTTGCAGTCTTTTGTAACAGGGGCCTGCCCAATTGCAGAACGATGGGCGAGTGAATGCGTCAGCCTTCCTTGTTTTCCTGAACTCACTGATGATGAAATCAATGAAGTGTGTCAGGCTCTCGCAGAGTCATCGCAATGAACACAATGCCAATGCGTAATCCGTTGGTGTCTTCGGTATCGGCTTTTTTCCCGTGTTACAACGATGCCATGTCAATCGGCAAGATGGTTTGTGACGTTCGCGAGTCTTTAGTCGCAAGTGTTAATGATTTTGAGATCATCGTCGTGAACGATGGTTCAAATGATCGTTCACTAGAAGTGCTACAGGAACTACAAAAGGAAATCACTGAACTTCAAATTGTCAATCATGAAGTTAATCGTGGCTACGGTGGGGCACTGCTCTCAGGAATTGCGGCTTCGACGAAACAATGGGTTTTCTACACTGATGGTGACGCTCAATATGATGCTCGCGAGATTTCACGATGTATTGAGGCGGTCACTGAGTCGTCGGACATTATTCAAGGATTCAAAATTGGACGCGGTGATCCGTTTTATCGACGCTTGATTGGTCGTGTGTATCACCATTCGGTTCGCCTGCTCTTTCGGCTTCCAGTACGGGACACCGATTGTGATTTTCGCTTGATGCGAAAGTCAATTCTTGACAAATTCAGGCTGCAGTCCACGACTGGTGTGATCTGTGTTGAGATGATGCATGCTTTTAAACGGGTAAATGCGCAATTTGTTGAAGTTGGTGTGAGTCACTATCACCGCCCACATGGCAAATCGCAGTTTTTTCGGGTGCCAGCAGTTTCGCGATCGGCATTGCAGCTCTTTCAGTTGTGGACACGGCTAATGCTCCGTCGGTCATACGAATAGCACCTACGATCAAGTCATGAAATGCATCGCAGTTGTGATGGCCATGGCTTCAGAGGCCTCGCCGATATTGACGCAACTTGGTGCTCAGGCGATTCCAGCAATCCCATTGATGCCCTTCAAATTTTTCGAGGCGAATCGCAACGGTTGCCGAGTGATCATTTCAGTTAATGGACGCGACCGCAGACATGGTGTTGACTCAATCGGTACCGAGGCGGCTGCGCTCAACACATATTTTGTGGCCGACCGCTACAACCCCGACCTCTTGATTACCGCAGGAACCGCTGGTGGTTGGATGCACCAAGGTGCAGAGATCGGGGATGTGTACGTGAGCGATCAGAAGTTTGTGCACCACGACCGGCGCATTGCGATACCAGGATTTGACGAATATGGCATTGGTTCGTATCCGGCAGTGCCAGCAGCCGGACTTGCTCAGGCTTTAAACCTCAAAGTGGGCGTCGTGACCACGAGTAACTCATTAGATGAAAACGACGACGATCGACGTTTGATAGCGGCCAATGGGGGAGCGGTGAAAGAAATGGAAGCCGCCGCAGTTGCTTATGTTTGCGAAATGATGGCAATTCCGGTGATGGCCTTGAAGGCAATCACTGATCTCGTTGACCATCACACGGCGACTGCCGATCAATTCAATGCCAATCTGATGATGGCATCACGAAGACTCGCCGAGAAACTCCTACAAGTCATTGATTTCTGCGCGCCTCGGATGGTTGCCGACCTGGCATGAGCCTGAAAGATTAGGGGCGTTGCTGATGGGGCTATCTGCCCGTACACTTCAGGTTTCCGCCGCGGGGTGGAGCAGCCAGGTAGCTCGT
>SXGQ01157553.1_pt1 | contig 26474 bp, 28 predicted proteins | sample 3178371 | NCBI WGS metagenome assembly SXGQ01 (sample SAMN11356859, study PRJNA531348) | freshwater metagenome | isolation source: freshwater sample F1-20 | place: China: Fuxian Lake, Yuxi | collected 2017-12-25 | reverse complement strand
TTTCAAATGCACCTGTATCAGATGTAGTTGAAGCTTCGTTTATCAAATAGCTAGCTTGGTTTTCATAAAGCTGTGCGATATTTTCTCTCATGTGACCTTTAAGACCCTCTAAGAATCCTAATTTGTCCCATTTTCCGATTGTGTCTTCTTTGATAACTTTAAGGTGTTTCAACCCAATGTTACCAACAAGACCTGATTCTAATAATGCTCCCATTGTAGTATTATTTTATTTTTTAATTTATTTTTAGTTTATCTTACTCATCAAATCTTTCATTCTCAAGAATTGAGGATTTTCGTAGGTTTTTGATTCAATAAGATTCACTGCCGAACCTGAAGAAACATTTTTATTTAATTTAGTTTCAACAGCTTCAGTTATTGGTTTAGTTTCTTCAGTAGATAATTCGTCTTTGATTGCTTTGTAAAGATTTTTAGATTCTTTCAAAGTCTCAACTCCGTCAAATCTTCTGAGGATGTTTATTTTTTCTTTTTTAGTTGTTGAATGCTCAGTGAAAAGTCTAGTTGCATATGCAAGATTTGAATTGAAGATTGCAACTTCGTTCAATTTTTCTCTAAACACATTTAATGCTTTTCTATACTCATCATTTTTTTCTCTCAACATACTAACTTCTGCTTCAAGAGATTCTACTTTCACACCATTAGAACCATACACAAAGTTTCTATTGTTAGTAATGCCTTTTCTAAGACCTCTACCTTCTTTAGAACCCATACCGTATGTTCTTGCAGCTTCTTTAGTTTCTCTCTTTTCGAAACCCGCGTCATCTCTACGAGACTTTTCTTTTTTAGAATGTGAACCTTTGAGATGTTTCATAGCTGTTTTACCATGCTTCATTCCCAATTTTTCATCTTCTTTATCTTTATATCCCTGACGACCTTCTTTAGTTTCAACTTTTTTGGATTTACCTTCCATATTAGCACCTTTCTTGTATTCGAATTTAGCCTTACCAGTTCCCATAGTTTTAGGACCTTCTTTTTTGTCCTCTTTAAAACCACCTTTTTCGGTTGTCTTATATGAAAACTTTGGACCTTTACCAATTCCAACACCTTTAGGTTTTATCGCTTTCTTGTGATTGTAAGACTCCTCGATAGACTCTTCCCAATTACCCTCTTCTAAATCATCAGCTTCTTCTAAATCGTCTGATTCTTCTAAATCATCAGCTTCTTCTAAATCGTCTGATTCTTCTAAATCATCAGCTTCTTCTAAATCGTCTGATTCTTCTAGGTCATCTGACTCTTCTAAATCATCAGCTTCTTCTAAGTCATCCGATTCGGCCATTTCATCGGCCTCATCATCTGCATCATCTTCAGCTTCATCATCAGCCTCATCGTCATCTTCTCCTAGTTCGATTTCATACATGACTTCATCTTCCATTTCCATTTCGTCAGAATCGACGTCAACGTCCATATCAGTTTCAGTATCATCTTCCATAGAATCTACGTCAACTTCCATTTCAGTTCCTGGTTCATCGAACAAAGTCGCCATAATGTCATCGATTGTTGCTTCTTCCATTTCTTCTTTCATAGTTTGTCTTTTGTTTTTAGACTCACCCATGTTGACTAAGTACTCAACATCAGAATCATCATCAGTGATGTGTAAGTTATTACCATCTTTCACCACGGTGATTGAATCTTCAGGATTCATACGTTTGAAGATTTTGAAAAGTTCGTCGTTGGGTAAACCGGTTAAATCTTGAGTTTCGGGTTCATTTTCGAAATCGATTTCAATGTCGTCCGAAAAATCATCCATTTTATCAGTATCCATATCCATTTCTGTGTCATCCACATCTGTAGACATTTCAACTTCGTCGTCTTCAATCTCATCTTGTTCAGAAAGAGATTCTTTTACTAATTGGTTGATTTCTTCCTTCATAGTTGAAGCAAGTATTCCTTTTGCATTTTCGGCGATAGCCTCTTCAACATTTTTCATTTGAATGAGCGCCTCTTCTACTAAATTTTTATTTTCTTGCATGAGAAATTATCTAATTTTTATCTTATAAATATTACCTAATACCAAAAAAGTTGATTTTCAACTAATAAAAAAATTAAAAAGTCAAATATTCCATACCCATACCCGTAATTGTGTCAACGCTAGAACCAAGAGCCTCATATACCCAATCTTTTGCGCTATTCCAATTTTCTGAAGTAATGTAAAATTCAGAACCACTAGTCATTTTCACATAATAAACGAAAGGACCCAAGTTTTTATCAATTGACAAGTTTGTGTTGTAAATCGATAATATGTTGCCCGTTTCAGCCTTTTTTTGCATTACAACATCAACACACGAACCAAAAGAATCTGCAGTTACTAAGAAGTTTTGTTGAGAACTTCCATCACTCCAATTTACAATATAATTATTCATAATTTTATCTCAGTTCGTACCATGTATAGGGCGTTTTGTTTATTGATTGGAAATTTGATATACCATAATTCGATTTGAAATATTGGAATACGTCCTCAAATGAATTCTGACAGATATAAACATTTTGCTTTGTTCCAGAAGAGTCAAAATAAATAACATTATAAACTGGAAGTTCTGTGTTCATGTTGAATAAATTATCAACGTTAGTATAACTAATCTGAATGTAATCTCCAGGTATTGACATTGTTGAGGACGGACTATTAGTATTACATAGATATGTATTTCTTTTTCCTGTATTTAATTTTGTAACTAAGTAAGTTGCCATAAAATTTTATTTTATTGAACCCATGAAAACAATCTCTCTATCAGACACAGATTTTGTCACCCCGAAATTAGCAGATGCTGTCAAGGCTGCGTCATAATTTTCAGCGGCAATTATTAAATTTTTTTTTATACTTGAGTCTTTCGGAGTTATCTTTACACGATAAAATTTAGCTTCACTTGGTGTTTCCCAAATTGTATATCCCCCGTCTACAAACTTCATTTGTCTAATTGAAATTCCTTGAGCAGTATAATAAGCTTCAATATTAGTTACTTGTGTTGCACTATTATAGTCAGAATTAGTATTTGTCCATACTTGTGTGGTTCCATCATTTATAACAACATTCCAGAAACCGAGTGCTTGCTTACCTCCACCTCCGTCTATTCCTGCTATTGGTCCTTCATATAAAATAAACATATCTTATATATTTGTTATTTGTAAATTTGATTTACTTATATTTATTACCTTTCCAAAATTTTCTGACATATAACTGAAAACATCTCTATAATCGACACCCAACACGACCCAGTTTTTTGTAACACCATCCAAACCTACAAATTTTACATCAAACAACACATCAGTCTCCAAGCCTGTATCCTGAAATTCACATAATCCTGCAAAATTCAATTGATACGGTTTATAAATGTCAAGATATTCAAAAAACTGAGCAAAATTATTTGTGTTATACAGATAGTCATAGTCAGTACCTTCTATATTCCCTGAAGCTATTATTCTTTTAACCATAACCAATAAATATCATCAAAAAAAAAAGTGGTCGTTTGACCACTTTTATTTTTCTATTACTTCATCAATTTTACTCTCTGATACCGAAGTTATTCGCCAATCATAAGAAAAAGATTGATATCTTTTAGTAACCTTAGCTTCTACATCTGTTACTGAAAAACCTTTCACCAATTTTTCTTCTCTAATTTTTTTAATTTTACCCGTTGTTTCATCAGGTAATTCATATTGAATTTTTGCTACAAAATACTTTTCGTCCATAGTTAAATTATTTTCCTAAATAATCGGATAATTTTTTCATCAAATCAAGTGATTTGTTAGTTGTTGGGTCTGATTTAACTTTTTTTTCTTCCTCAAGATTCTCTTCATACTTTTGTCTATCGTTTACGTCAGAAAACAAATATGCTCCAGGAGTCGAAGGTGAAGATACCAAGTCAAAACAAATTAACTCAAAATCATCTTGAACCTCATTTCTCTCACCTACTTTTTTTAAAGAACCAACCCCTCTTGAGGAAACTCCCATAGTAACTCCTTGTCTCATTAGATTTGCCGCCACATCACCTTTAGACGATACAATACCTCTTTCGTGAAAACCAGGTGTTGTCAGTAGTTTTAATTTCCCCATCAAAATGTTTTTATCCCACCAAATATCCGTTATGAGATGTGATACTCTATCCAAGTCTATAAGTGATGATTCTGGATGGTTCAACTCAGATGTGGATAATCCTTTTTCGATTATTTTTTTATACCTATCCGATTCTCTTTTCAAAATTTTTTCTGGGTAAAATCTACCATTTCTGTTAGGAGTATCATATTTCTGAAGGACAGCGTAGAATTCAAAAGGATTTCTATAATCCAAATTTTTAGCTTCTTTCAGCATATTTGCGTTATGTTCATCTCTTGGGGAAACATATCCAGCGTCCATCTCAATCAAGATGCCATGGCCTGTTTCATGTGCCTCTAAAATTCTAAGTTGTTTCATTAGCCCTTTTAAAAGATAAATATATTACTTGTATTGTTTAATTTTTTGATTTTGAAAAATCAAAATATTTGTTGTTGGAAATATTATTTGTATAAATATTTTTTACAATCTTTTTTATACCCTCTTTCAAAAGAGGTGATTTGAATTCATAATCTTGAGAGATAAATAAATTGACTTCCAAATTGAAAAAAGATTTTTTTCCTTTGTTTATACCACTTGTTCTTAAATCTAAATCTACAATATTTTTTTCTAAAAAAATTTCTTGTGATATTGAATTATATACAGAATGTTTTATTTCACGATTCAAATTACAAACGACTCTATTCCAATTATCGTACTCCATTTTGGGACAAACCCAAGATTGTATGTTTATGTATATTGATTTCAAATTTTTAGAGTCTACTGTTCCGTAAACTGATTTAATTGGTGTAAATAGATTTAGTTTTACACTTTTTCCTTTTTTCATTCATTTTCATATTTCATAGTTTATTTTGATACAAAAGTAACCATAAAGTTATTTATTGTCAAAAACACAATATATATAAAATATGTTGATTATCGAAATAACCAAATCAGAAAATTTAGAAAAGGCTTTAAAAGTTTTAAAATCTAAGGTAATAAAGACAAAACAAAATCAAAAGTTGTTAGAAAAGAAAGAATTTGAAAAAAAGTCAGTTACTAAAAGAAAAGAATTATTGAAAGCAAAATATACTCAAAGAAAAAGGACTAATTCATAGATTTTTTTCCAAACTTACCAATTTAACATAGTTCATCTGATTAAAATCTTGAGTTTTTATTTTTTCTATCGTTTCCTGAATTTTTGATTTTAATTCCTCTTCTGATTCGTTTGTGAGAATTGTTTCTAATTTGTCTATTGTAGATTCTTTTAAATTCTGATAATCTTCTTTCAAGTTCTTATCATCAGATTTAACCACATTCATGAAAACCTTTTTGGAATCATCATCCATATTTGTGATGTAGTTTTCTAATGTTTGATTGGCTATTTTTACCATGCTTGAAACAGGTATCTTGATAGATTCTTTCAAGTTTTCCTTTTTTGATTTCAAAATTTCAATTATTTTCTTTTTAGCATTCACACGCTCAGATAAATTCAAATTATTTGTATAAACCAAAGTATCTATATTTTTATAGTTATTGTTCGTAGTTTCTTTAGCGAGTTTGGGTAATTTTATTGTTGGTAAAATTCTATTGATTACAGAAATACCTTCCTCTAAAAACTCTTTAGCGTCACTTTCATTCAACCCTTGGTTTGTGGACAATTGGTCATATACAGAATATAGTTTGGATATTGATTTATTATTCAATATGTTAGACTTGAATTCATTGATACTTTTTTTGAAATCTTTTTCACTCTTATAAGATTCAATCAAGTGATTTTCTATGGCCGTTTTTATCTGTCCGAATGTCATTATTGTGGGTTTACAAATAAATATTATGAATTCAGTAACTTGTCTAACTGCTTAGTAATTTCTCCCAAAGAATTTTGTCCATGGGATAAATCTATATTCGTTGAACCTTCGATAAAATTATTTTCAACTAAAATATTCAATTCTTTAGTTTTGGATTCTGGAGTGACTTCGCCACCCTCAGGTGGTGCTGCTCCTCCAGTAGGTTCTTCGGGTGGTGAGGGTGCTAAAGATGGTGGAGCTGGAGATTCCGTACTTGATGGTTCCAAACCTCCGCCGGTTTCACCTGCTGTTTGCGATGGTGTAGCTCCTGTAGTAGAACCATACAGCTTGTCCAAGTTATCAAATATTCCAGTTTTGGTTATTACTGTAGGAGTCGCCTTCAATTCTTCACCAACCGCTCTTTCTAACCTTTGTTGTTGTAAATCTAATTTGACTTCATCGTCAGACCAACCAAAAATATGTTTCTTAGCCCATGTTGTAGAAGTAGCTGAAATTCCACCTCCAGGGTCTGATACCATATCCTTATACAGGGTAACTTTTTCTTTCCAAACGTCAATTTTAAGTAAATCGGCTTGAGTAGATGGGTTTGTCAAACCAAGAGTAAAATTTTCAAGTTCATCTTCAAACCCTAACAGGAACAAATGCACAATTGCAATTTTGTTCAATTCCTGTAACATACTTTTTTGGATTCTATTGATAGTTCTTGCAAACCTGATGTCTTGTAGTGAAAGATTCTTACCGTCACCAACAACTTCTTCAAACCCTAAGAATGCCTTGGGTACCCTAAGAGCAGTCAATAATTTTTTTTGAATGTACTCAATATCCGCAATTTCTGATAAATTCTGAGCGCCAGGTAATGTATCGATAGGACTTGGTGCTGCTGGGTCTCTCACGGGTACAAAATAATCTTGGTCCACCGCCATCTGATTGAATCTCATGTCCACCTGACCCGTTTTACTATCCACAATTTGTTCTCTTTTGAATTTGTTAGCAACACGTTGCACATAAGCTTCAACGTCATCATCATTCATGTTTCCAACAAAAACTTTAAAAATTCTTCTTTCAGGGGCTCTTGAGGTACGATATATCAACATCGCATCTTCAGACAATAATAATTGTTTCCAAATCCTTCTCGCTTTTTCTAGCATTGAGGTTCCATAGGGTAATCTTCTGTCATCACCCAATAATCTGAAGTGTGCGATTTCCCAAGATTGAAAAGTCATATTTTTATTTTTCCAATCAAAATGAAGAGCTTTTCTATCTTCAGGTCTGTCTGGTTCTACTGTAATTTTTTGTGACGTTCCAACTTCTCGTCTTTCTATCTCAATCGTTGGTAATTGTTGACAACCAACTATTCCTTTTTCAGGGTCTAATTTGAGATAAACAAAGTTATCACCATACTTACAAGTATTTCGAGTCCACATCGGAAGATTTGTATTGATATCTAAGGTGTTGTTGAACAAATCAGCTAATACAGATTTTATTCTTTTAGATTCAGAATAAATCTGTAATATGAAACCATCTTCATTTGTTGTTGTGGATTCCTCGGCATATATGTCTAAAGCAGCAGAAATTTCAGGTGTGTACTCCATAGACTCATAATCGTATTGGGCTGAGAGTCTTGATGGTTCATAATAAATGGCTTGAGAATATAAATTGTTTTCGACTTTAGCCCACTGATTTGCTAAATAAAAACTTTGTTGTGCTTGTAATTTTTCTCTCTCATATTCAGCACGGTCAGTGGTACGTAATAATACTTTTTTATCGAACTTATAAGTTGGATAATCTTGACCTAGTAATGAATTGGGTCCAAAGGTTTTGGATAACCTTTGCCAAATCGTTAAATTCTGTTCACTCATCTTTTAATTTTACTTGTCTAATCAATAATATAAATAGTTATTTAGCTCCAAATAACCACCCGTATTTTTGATAGTCCGACTTGGTTGGACCGTTTGTAGGATACATACCTGAGTTACGATTAGATTGAGGTACCATCGGGTTGAAATAATCTGACGTATTTTTATTTTCGTTCACAGTCGACGTCCATGAATTCAACATTGCTTTTGTATGATTGACAACTTTTTGGAGTGATTGGAACGATTTTTCCGCCACATAAATTGCCATAGATATGGCCATGATACAATCATCGTGGTGTCCTTTTTGATGGTCAGGTCTACCATTTATAAAAATAAAAGTATTCATTTCATTGTATAAACGATTTGAATAAATTTTGAAATCATGTCGTACCGCTTCTTCCAATGATGCGATAATTTGGACCCTTTTGGAGTTGAAATTTATTCCAGGTATTTTTTCATTAGCTTTGGGGTCCCATTTCCATTTCTTGTTCGGGTCTATATTATCTACATATAAACCACCCTCATAATTCAATTCTTGCATTTTTCTTGCAGTGGAAATTCCCATCCCCCCTGTTATATCAATGACACAATAAGCCCTATACATGGTTCCCCATTTATATGCAATTTCAGCAAGAACATCAGGAGGAATTTTACCTACGTATTCCAAAACCTGTTCTTTTGTATCAAAATCAATAATTTCTATACATGAATAATCTTCAGAATCTCCTCTTGAAACGTCAACACCCATTACGTACTTATGGTTATTTTCAGGCTCCTTGAATATCCACAGTGAACTCCCCATCAGTTTGGCTTGTGGTTGTCTCAAACTATTTTTTGCAATATTTTGCATCAAATCTGATTCAAAAACATTATCCCCCGAACCTAAAAAATTACACTCCAATTCCTGAGCAACTTTTCTCCTGTCAAATTTCAATTTTTTAACCATACCCTCGAACCAAGCAGAACAAGGTTTGTACCCTTTATTTATATAATCTGTTGTTATTTTGTGGTCTCTTTCATAGGGGTTATCTATTGATAAATCCACAACAGTATCTTTAGGATAGTCTTCTCTGTTTAGGAGGAAATGTACCAAATCATTTGTTTTTACCATAAACAGGTCCTTGGTATATCTTGGGTCCCGATACCAATACATCTCCGAAATTTTGAACTCGTTCATTCCTCTGAGAGCTTGGTCATAAATTTCATAGTAGATTGGGTCATATCCGTTAGGGGTGGAAACAACTATAACTTTACCACCAGTAGAGAGTGATGCCATACACGCAGACCAGAAATCATTATCCGCTTCGATGAACGCCGCTTCATCAAAAATCAATATTGTTGGTGTATAACCCCGTAATGCATCTTTTGAGGTTGCCACAGCTTTAACCTCACAATCATTTGTAAGCTTAAAATGTCTCTGTGAGTTTTTTTCTACAGAAAAACCAATACCAACCCACTCGGGCCATTGTTCAGTGAATGACCTTACTTTGTTGGCCATCTCAACCGATGTGTCAAGTTTATTGGCTATTATAAGAATTTTTTCAGGTTTTTGTTTTTTTGCAAAAACCAACTTCTTTGATGCCCAAGCGGCTGTGACGGTCGAAACACCGGCTTGTCTATATTTTAAGGCTATGTTTTCGTTGTATGAATCATAATCTTCAATCAATCTTACTTGGTCTGGAAATAAATCTAAAGGAACGTACTTTGATACAGTGTTATCGTAAGTTTGTAAATACGTTTTGAGCGCATAAGGAGTATTCCTCATACACTTTGTATATTCAATAATTAGTTGTTCTTTTGTCATTCAGAATCATTTGGGTCGACTTATACCCAAATTACTCAAGAAATCATCCAAATCATCATCGTCATTATCTGAATCACCATCTTTGTTTTGGTCTTCCAAATAATCCTCATATTCTTTTTTCAATTCCATAGCCTTTTTCATAATTTCTTGAAAACGTTCTTTAGCCTTGGAAACTTTGGCATTGTCATTTGAAATAATGTTACCAATAATTTGAAGAAATTCGCGAGCCGGAATTTGGTATAATTCAATTTCGAACCAGTTTATTAAACCTTTATTGTCTGAATCGAACATTTCGTCAGGTAAGGCAAATCTAATTTTTTCAACAATTTCAGGTCCTAATCTCAACTGCATGGGTTCGTTAGATAAAACATCAACGGCACCTTTTACCTTTTCACGCATTTGAGGGTCTTTCGGAAGACCAAATCTAGCATTAGCTTTTTTAATTCCTTTGATAATCTCATGACATAAAATCGGAAAGAATAGACCTTCAGCTACTATTTTTGTATCGGGTTTCTCTTGAGATTCTTCTTCTTCTCCGCCTCCCTCGTCGTCTGCATCTTCTAATGATACTTTACCGGCAACACCATTTCCTGTGGCAGACATTTGTTCAATCATTTGTTCCATAGTGAAATACAATAAATCATTTACTGCCATAACACCCAAGTAAGCAGGAAACAATCTTGAGTCTATTGCATCCAACTTTCTTTTAACTTCAGGTTTTTGGAATAGATAATGCCCCTTTTTTGCTGCACCTTGTACAACAGCGTTTATAATATTTCTTTTATGTTTTTCTAACTCGAGTTCTTCTTGTGGAGTTAAATTTTCAATATCAAAGTCGTCGAAACTTAAAGTTTGTTTTTTTTCCTCGTCATCCTCTTCTTCCTCATCTTCAGGTTCTTCTGGTTCATATCTGAAATTATTTACGTCAATAGGTTCTCTATTTAACATTGCTTCAATTTGATACCAACCTTCAGGAGTCTCAGTTTCTTCGAGTGATACATCTGTAGCTAACTTTTCAAGTTCCTCTTTGTGTTGGGACTCAATTCTCAAAATCATAGGAACCTTACTCATCTCCTCCATGTAAATCCTTTGGATTACATTAGGAGTTAGTCTTTCCATACCTTTGACTTGACGTAATTTGTCAACAACTTTCTTAAATCTTTCTGTTGCGAGTCTTTCCACATCTTCAGCTCCTTTTTGAAATGCAGGTGAACTAGCATATAAACTTTCGGGACTTGAAAGTTTTCTCTCTAAGTTTGGGTCCATCCTCTCAGGATAGTTTCCATAATCGATTGCTTCTGAAGTCCTTTTTTTCATTTTTTTCTCAACATTTTCATTATAGAAGAAATAACTTTCTTTTTAACTTTTTCGGGTTCAACCGCCATTGGTGCCTCTTTTTCACCCGGATTTGGATTCTGTCCAGGTCTCATGGGTCTTGGTTTTGGTTTTGTAGGAGTAGCGGGTTTTGTAGGAGTGGCTGGTTTTGTAGGTGCGACTGCCGGTTCTGATTCTCTCAAATATTTCATCAGTTCTCTTTTTGTTATTTTTGGAGAAAGATGTCTTTCTACAATTTTTTGAATTTCGGTTTCCAAAAACAAAGATACATTTTTTTTGCTTTCTTCCAAAGATTTTTTTACACCCATCACACAACTTTCATATTTTGCCTTTTGTTTTTTGGTCCATTCATTTCTTTCCGTAGTTCCAAATTCTTCACCCAGTTTTGCAGTGCATATTGCCCAAGGATTTTTTCCATCTTTCTTTTTTGATTCTTCGATAGATTCAAAATTATACATACCATCATCATTCATAGAGGGGTCTTCTGTTTTGTCAGGACCAAAACCATCATTAGAATCAGGTCCTTCTTGCTCAGCGTCTTGAGTTTGTTTCTTTTGGTTAGGGTCCATCGTAATTTCTTCCTCCTCCTCTAACTCCTTCTCTATCATCTGAACAGGAACACCTTGTGTTGTCAAATTTTTCACGGTTTGTATTGCGTTCGGAGTGGTACTTTTAATTTGCACCATAGCTGCTTTCGTTTGTTCTCCCAACAACTTTGAGTGTAACAAATTTATTTCGGATTCGCTCAACTTTAGAACTGTTTTAGATGGAATTCCCTTTTCGATAAGTTCCAATCCTTTCATTTTAATTTTCATACACAACTTTCTTTTCAAATTCGAGAATTAAATCTCTCTCATACAATTTATCTTTTATAACTTGCTCTGACTCTCCGAACCTGAAAACCATTCTTTTTTGTCCCCTCACTTCTTCAGGTTCCCACGCCATCGCAACTACATCATCTAAGGCATCTATCATACAAAAAAAATCGGAGTTTTGAATCAATTCCAATTTAACATCAGTATTTCTCAAAACTCCTACCTTTTTTATATATTTTAACTCGGGAGGTAATGGATAACTATTACTTGGTTTTGATTCCCAATTTTCTCCCCAAATATCCTCCAAATTTTCGTTCGAAAATATGAATTCGTAAATGTTATCCCCTTTATAATTGGGTCCTAAACCATTTACGAAAACCAATTTACTCATAAAATCTCTCCCTTTGGTGATATTTTAATCTGTTTTTGGTTATTTTCGAAAACTATATTTTTTTTATTCGTTTTACCAACAACATTGAAAGAAGGATTAGCTCTCAAGAATTTTTCAGAAACAAGTTCCTGTTTAACTGACTCAGAAAGTTTTACCACTTCAGTCATTTTTTTTCTCAAAGTGACTTCTTTGATTTTATTTTTTCTTTCCTTTTTTTCTTTAGATTCCAAAATTTCTTTTTTTGTAATCTCAAAATATTTTGATAAAACCTTATCTACTTTTGATTCTTTAAAAATGTTGTCAAGTATTGCGCCATTTCCTGATTTCATTTCTCCCATCTCAGCCTTTGGTTCATCCATATCAACTTGAATATCTTCAACTTCTGAATCAGAACTTACATCTTCATCATCTAATGAAATTTCATCATCAGACATATCTGTATCCATATCTCCCTCAGCTCTTTCTTCTGCTTCTTCAAATTTGGACATAATGTCTTCTTTATCTTCTTCTGAAAGATTTTTCAAATCCATTGCAGAAAGAACCATGTTTATCACATATTTTATATCCTCTGAGGTCATACCATCTTGATTATCAAACTCTCTAATCTTTTGTGTAAGCTTACCTGTCAACTTTTGTATGGTCTTGAATGTCACCATTTCATCCGACCCTTTGGATTCATCACCCATAGAATCATCCATTCCCAATTCAGCATCAGATGTTGAATCAGTGTCATCTAATTCTAATTCACCCATATCAGCATCCATCTCGATACCACCATCAGGTGTTTCCTCAGCACTCATATCAATTTCCTCCTCACCCCCTACAGGTGAGTCCGGTAATTGTGGTTGAGGTACAGCGGGTGGTTCTGCAGGTGGTGCTGGTGGTTCCATCGCCTCAGGTTCAGGCTTAGGAGTTTTGAGAACAAATTTTTTCTGTTCGCCATATAATTCAACACCACTTTCGTTTTCATTCAATCTATTCAGTTCACCTGCCAATAAGTTCAATCTTTTGAACGCTTGTGAATATGAAGAAAAATATTTTCTGTTCTTCATAGGCTCTATGTAATCTAACTCAGACTCAGAAACTACTTTCTTGATGATATACCCTTGTTTTTCTTTTACAATCTGATAATCATTACCATCAGCTAAATTTATTGAATATACTGATTTCGCATTCTCATTTACCGAACTTGGAATGGTTTCATTATACTTTGCGATTTCGAGAATCCTTTTAATTTTGTCTTGACCTGTGAGTTTTTCACTCCCTATTGGTTTTAAGTCTCCCATTTTTATATTTTTTTATTTTTTTTAATTATTGAGTCCCTCGAATCCTCCTAAAGTTATTGCGTTTAATTGAATCACCTGAATGGTATTTCCGTTAGGTAAATCTGCTGCGTATCCTGGATGGGGCACTATTGTACCTGGTGGTAATGTTCCTCCACTAAAAGAACCCAACATTTCTGCGGTGTATTCGTAGTTTTGGTTTACGGATATACCACTATAGAATGGAGTTTGGGTAGGTGTAGGCGTTTGAGTTGGTGTTGCTGCGGGTGTTCCTGTTTGAGTAGGTGTAGGAGTGTTAGTTTTGGTAATTGTAGGTGTTGGAGTTGGGGTTACCGATGATGTGCCGGTTTGAGTTGGTGTTGCTGCGGGTGTTCCTGTTTGTGAAGGGGTTGGAGTATTACTAGCAGTAATCGAAGGTGTTGGAGTGTTACTAGCGGTAATAGATGGTGTAGGTGTAGATGTTTTTGTGGTAGTGACACTAGGTGTTTGTGTTGCAGTTGGGGTTTTGGTTGTTGTGGGAGTTACACTCGGAGTTCCTGTCGGGGTCGATGTTACATTCGGCGTATCTGTTTGAGTTGGTGTAGGGGTAGGTGTCTTTGTTTGAGTGACTGAAGGCGTTGGAGTTGGTGTAACTATTGCTAAACAAGTACCACAATCGTTATGATTGGTAGACATGAAATTGACCGCATCAGTTCCTGTTGCTGGTTCAGCATAATCGACGACTTCATAACATCCCTCTTGAGTAGCACCAGTAAACCTCAAAAAATAACAACCGTTTACTGCAGGTAAATTGGTAGTATCAAAATCAACTAAGATTATTGGTCCGCCAAAACAAGGTGCTATTTCGTATGTTAATAAAGCCATCTAATTTTTCTTTATAAATATATTAGTTTTAGGAAATAATCTAATTATCTGAGACTTGGGCTTTTAATTGCCGCTCCATTGTTATAACCAGCAATAACTCTTCCAACTAAGCCCCCTGTACCCCAAGTCTCTAATGAAGAACATTTTGCAATTTCTTCCGCACCTATATCATTTATCAATCCTTGTACAATACAATTATATCTACCATTAGTAAGAGTTCTTAGTGTTGCATACATACCATCATTCAATGTCTGATAATTTTGGACTCCCGCAGAGTTAAAATCAGTAGAATTTTCAAGTCTGTGAGTTGTGTTAAATGGATTAAAATTACCCGCTTTACCCTCAGCTTGTCTCCAAGCTAATAAAAACTTCATGTTTTCATTTGTTACAGGTGCACCTAATTTAGTAAGTAAAGTTTGATAAAAATCTTGGTCATTTTTTGATTCTAATTCAAAATCTCTATCATATTGAAGTCCTCTCAAATCAGAATCAGTAAAACCTTTTTGAATTAACATCGCTAATAAAAATTTTGAATCTTCTACTCCAAAAATTCCTGTTTGTGGTAATCCAGCACTCGATTGAAAGTCTCTTACGGCCCCTTGTGTCTCAGGTCCAAATTTTCCATCTACTCCGTATCTTGGTAAAGAAAACCCTAAAAATTGTAAACCTGATTGAATTACTTCTACGGGTTGTTCATATGGTATTTTTTGCCCAGGTGTGTATTCAAAATACAAACCATCTTTTACATATGACATAATTTTTTTCAAAAAAACAGAATCAGATAACGTATTCCAAACTTCTTGTTGGTCTTTATTGAATTGTTTTTTTTGTTTTAGTTTCGGAGCAACTTTTATTTCTCCTTTAGCACATTTGAGAGTGCCGTCGTCATTCAAAAATTCTCTTATATTGTGTCCATACTCAATCCCAATATGTAAATGGTCGTAGGAACTTCCTGGAAAATCCATTACATATCCTAATAATTGTCCACATTTTACTTTTGAACCTTTTTGTACTTGTGCATTCTGTAAATGGGTGTAATAAACATCAGGTAATGAACCATCGCTTTTCACGGTGAATCCTATACCAAAAAGTTTTTTTCCTTGGGTTTTTCTTACTTTGGGTCCATAGTCTTTGAAAGTTTTTACAGTCCCATCAGCAATAGCATAAACCGGTTCTCCTATTGGTGCTTTTATATCCCAAGCATTACCGCTAGCCCACCCACTCTGTCCGGCATGAGCACCATCAGAAGGTATTGTTACACTCGCAGAACCAAACAATCTATCACTTTCGGATTGTTCTTTGATTGTAGTTTCTATTGATAGTTTTTTTCCTTTTGCTTTGTTTATTGCTTCAAAAAGTTTACCAATCATTTCAGACCTTCTCAAAAATTTGAAAACTAAATTTTCATAAGAAAATTCACCCTCCCGTTCCAATCCAGATTTACGATATTTTTTTATTTTTTCCTTCAGAGATTTCATCTTCTCTATATCTTCAGTTTCTACGGTATCATCTATTTTAGAAATCCACCCTTTTACTTTCTTTTTTAGAAAATCAAAATCTATCTCGGCATTTTCTTTTGTGGGTTTTTGAATCCATTCGTCATTCATTATTGAGTAAACCGCACTACTCGAATGTTCATCATCAGCCCCTTGAGCATAAACTTCGACATCATAACCATAGATACTAATATCATGTTTGTTGTTAAACTCAGCCTTTTTCAAATCAAAAATCTCTCTGTATAAATCTTGTTCTTCTCCATATTTCTCAAAATCTATGAGTAAATGTAAATCAAAATCTGAAAACTCTGACCAATTGAAATTGGCCAACGAACCCATCAATACAATATCATCAATAAAAATATCATCACCCAAATCATCAGAAAATTCCTCAGCAATCTCAAGTAATTTTTTTCTTATTTCTGATTTGAGGGTGGCCTTTTCGACATCTTCATAGTTATCCCAAACCTTAGGATTTAAATTTTCTTGGAGAGAAAAACTGTCTAAAATTTTTTGAAACTTCTTCATCCACAATAAATACTCGGAAAATTATAGTTTTTTGAATTTGTATTTTTTTGAAATGTCAGATGAAAAAAATTTTCCTTGAGATTCCGACATCCTGAATCTTGTATAAATTTGATGGGGTACCTCCTCATATTGATATTTTGACCCGTTTACAAATTCAACAATCATAACTTTGGTTTCAACATCATAGGTTGTTTTTTTGAGATTGGATGATTTTATCTCATTTATAATTTTTGAACCTTCTATAGTTTCTCTAATAACTGACATAATGAATTCTATTTTAGATAAAGAATTATAATTATAAGTATGAATGTAAATGAATCTTTTAAATATTATGGACATTATGACATATCAAATATTCTTATAATATTGGATAGTAATAAAGTAGATTGGAATGAATTTACTCTTAGACAAAAAGCATGTACCGATATGGTAAACACACAAACAATTAAAATAGTTTATGATAATGATTTTTTCTCAACTAACTTTAATCCAGTCTTCACTAAAAACTATCCATACTTTGAAGAGGATTTGAATAATATTTGTGAAATAATCAAACAAAAAACAAATTCTCCTGGGTTTTTACTCAGAGCCATATTGACCAAACTTTACAAAAAAAGTAATATACCGACTCACGTAGACAACGCAAATAATACTTTCAAATTTTCAAGAAGAATACATGTACCAATTATCACAAATGAAAAATGTATTTTCAAAGTAGGTGAAGAATCTATCAACATGAAAGTAGGTGAAATCTGGGAAATGAATAACGATAAATTACCACATTCGGTTATAAATGATGGTGATGAAGATAGAGTTCATCTCATAATAGATTGGTGTGAAAAAACCCCCAACTAAGTTGAGGGTTTTTTATCACAGGAGATTGATTCTCTTTTTTTCTTGTTTTTTGTAATTAGGTACGAATACCGTCAATAGACCATCTTCTATTGTTGCCTCAATCTCAGATGAATTATATTCCTTCCCAATTTTGAATTCTTTTGATACAGATTTTGTTTTTTCTTCACCATTCAATTTATATACTCTTTTCCCTTGAATGATTAAAATTCCGTCTTCCATCTCGACTTTAAGATTTGATTTGTTGAAACCAGGAACCTCGAAAAAAAGATATGCACCATCTTTAGTTTGGTTTATTTCATAATTTTCTTCTCCCGAAGTTTTTGAAATGACAGATGTTTTGAAATAATTGTTTGAATTTCCATTAAAAATGTCATCAAAAATTCTGTTTAATTCGTTGTTTGATAGAATCATAGTTTTTTTTGTTTTTAAGGTTTATTATTTATATAATTAGAATCAATCACTGTGCCACGTATAGATAAATGACAACTTGTCATAAAATAAAAATTTTTTATGACAATTTTACAAATTATTTGTTTGTGTACATTTTTTGATACATCTTTGTAAAAATTATATACTATGAATGAACTAATGGATGATGACGACATGAAAACAAGTAGAAAACAGAAAACCTCTGATAGTTCTACCCCTGTTTTAGACAATTTTAGTAGAGATTTGAATAAATTGGCATCCGAAGGTAAATTAGACCCGGTCATCGGTAGAGACCGAGAAATCTTGAGGATTGCTCAAATCCTTTCAAGACGTAAGAAAAATAATCCTATTATCTTAGGTGAACCAGGATGCGGTAAGACTGCAATCGTCGAAGGTTTGGCTATGAAAATTGTTAGTGGTGAGTGCCCCAAAAATCTTATTGATAAGAGGATTGTGAATTTAGATTTGACATCTGTTGTGGCTGGTACAAAATATAGAGGTCAATTTGAAGAGAGGATGAAAGTTATTATCGAAGAATTGCAAGCCAACCCTAATATCATAGTTTTCATTGATGAAGTTCACACTTTGGTCGGGTCAGGTAATTCAGCAGGTTCCATGGACGGCTCTAACATTTTCAAACCTGCATTATCACGAGGTGAAATTCAAATTATTGGGGCGACAACCTTGGATGAGTTCAGAAAAAACATAGAAAAAGATGGAGCTCTCGAAAGACGATTCCAAAAAATTATTGTCGAAGCTTCATCAGTTGCTGAAACGATAGAAATTCTGAAAAATATTCGTCCTAAATATGAGTCTTATCATAAGGTAAGGTACTCCGATGAAGTGATTGAAGTTTGTGTCAAACTTGCTGAACGTTATATTACCGACCGAGAATTTCCTGACAAAGCTTTCGATATCTTAGATGAAGTCGGGGCACGTATGCAAACGGAAGTAAAAATTCCCGAGGTTATTGAAGAACTAAAAAAGAAAGCCGCAGAAATCAAACAACAGAAAATTGATGTGGTAAAAAAACAGAATTACGAACAAGCAGCACAACTACGGGATAGAGAGAAAAAATTGCTGGACAAATTAGATTCTGAAAAAAAGAAGTTTGATGAGGAAATGGAAAAACAAAAACAAGAAATTACACTAAACATGGTGTACGATGTTGTTTCAAACATGACTAAAATTCCGGTAAACAAAATGACTGTTGATGATACAAAATCTCTAATAAATTTAGATAAAGAACTCACGGGTAAAGTTATCGGACAAGATTCTGCAGTAATCAAAGTAGTAAAATCAATCAAAAGGAATCGTTTAGGTATCAAAGACCCTAACAGACCAATTGGCTCCTTCATTTTTCTTGGTTCCACAGGTGTTGGTAAAACCCACTTGGCAAAACAACTCGCTAAAGAAATGTTTGGTTCTGAAGATGCACTAATCAGGGTTGATATGAGTGAATATCAAGAAAAACACACAGTATCCAAATTAGTAGGTGCTCCTCCTGGTTATGTCGGGTACGACGAAGGTGGTCAACTAACTGAAAAAGTTAAAAACAAACCATATTCGGTTATTCTTTTCGATGAGGTAGAAAAGGCACATAAGGATGTTTTCACAATTTTGTTACAAATCCTTGATGAAGGACATGTAACAGATTCCCTTGGTAGAAAAATAAATTTCAAAAATACTTTGATTATTTTGACAACGAACTTAGGAGTCAAAAAATTACAAGATTTTGGTACAGGAATCGGGTTCTCTAGTTCTTATTCGAATGAGGAAGCTAGAAAGCAAGTTTTAATGAAAGAAATGAAAAACTTTTTCTCACCAGAATTTTTGAACAGAATAGATGACACCATCGTGTTCAATTCATTATCTAAGGACGATATCAAAAAAATCACAGAAATTGAATTGAAAAAACTTTCAAACAGACTTTCAGAATTGAAATATACTGTCACATATGATGATACTCTTATTGAATACCTTTCTAAAATAGGATATGACGAGTTATACGGTGCAAGACCTTTGAAAAGAGCTATTCAAGACAAAGTTGAAGATTTGATTTCGGAGGAAGTTCTCACAGGAAAATTCATTGAAGGGAAAACCTATCATTTAAAAGTTGAAAAAGAAGAAATAAAAATAACAAAAAAGGGACGATAAATCCCTTTTTTTGTATTTATATGAAATGCGTGAATTGATAAAAAAAATTTTAAGAGAGTCCGACTCAGAAAACCACACTTCTAATCTTGACAAAGTTTTGGAAAATTTTAAATCTTTTTTTCCAAAAAATTATTTAGATAGAATACCGATGATAAGAAGTTTTGTTAAAAATTTTATAGAAAAATCAAATTACAATGTAAAGTTTTTGAATGCCTGTCCATCATATGCAGGAGTCAGAACGAAAGAACAGGTTATAATTTGTGCACCTAGTCAAATGGCCACTTTAGGGGATTTTCTATATACTTTATTTCATGAAATAAGACATGAACAACAAATTTCAGAAATAAAAATGCCCAATCCTTTAACAGATTACGATTTAGAAGATTTTGAAAAAATTTATCAACAATATTGGGAGATGGAGTTGGACGCGGACCAATATGCAAAAAATATGTTGGGAAGATTAGTTTTCAATTTGAAAATGCCGATTGAAGAATCGAAAAAAATATTCAAACTGTCAGAATTTATACAACAATATCCTCAAGCATCGAAATTTGTTGGTTCAAGTTTACAAAGAATTATTGACACCATAAAACATATGAAATCAAAGGGTATGGAATATTCAGATATACAAGACCACCCTATGGTAAAGCCATTTATAGAAAAATTAGAAAAATTTTTATAAGTGAAATTTTTGGTGATGGTCTTTGGCTTTTTTATAATGTAATTTGTAACCCAATTTCTCAATCATGAGTTTTCCCATTCTTATGCCATTCATCACATCTTCAACCACAACATATTCGTCTGGTGAGTGATAATCGTAATACCCAATAGAAAAATTTATACAAGAAAAATCAAACTTGCTTCGTAAGGCATATATATCTGTGTAGGGATGAACCATGTAATCAATAAAATCCTTATGCATGTTTTCAGTCAGAACTTCATCACAACTTTTGAAAAAATCCGAATCTCTGTCAAACATTACTTGACCAGAACACGTCTCTGTCACCATCCAATTTTCAGGAGCGTCAAATTGTATTGCATATCCAACATTATCAAAGAATTTTGTGTCACAATTTCTTGAACCATGACAACCTGTTTCTTCTGAGACAAAAAATGCCGCTTTAAGAAAAGGTAATTCTTTTAATAAAGTGAGACAAGCAAAAACACCCGCTTTGTCATCACCCCCAATTCCGGTTGGTTCACCATTCTCATCATAAGCCTTTAACGATAGTTTTAGTTCACCTTGAGCATTTGGTAATTGCTCTTCTCGAATTATCATATGTCTAATGGAGTGAACAGTATCAGTGTGAGATACAACGCAAGGATAATAAAAATCATTACCCACTTCGGAAATTTTTTTGGTCGCATAAATGTTACCACGTTGGTCAACATAATTTTCAATTTTATTTTCTTCCAACCAATCGAGGATAAATCTTATCATAAATTCTTCACGATAAGTTACGGTAGGAATTGATAATACTTCTTTTAAAAAGAATAATTCGTTTTGCATAACACAAATGTACTACAAATCGTGCAATTCTCCAATTTTAAATAATTCAGGTTGATATAATAAATTATAAAAATTTTGTTCTTTCATGGAAAATGTCTTCTCTTTCAAATCTTTTCTCAATTTAACAATCACCTCCTGTTTTGGATAATCGTAGGCCTGTATGGAAAATTTAACTTTATTGGACCTATCCTTTGGCAAATCATACAAAACACCTTGTTTGAATTTACTTTCGATTCTTTCAACCATGGAAATAAACTTTTTTGACTCCTCTTCATTTTCCATAATTTTTTCGATTATGAAATCCAATTCATTTCCAACTTCCTTATTAAAGTAGTCGCTATCGAAACCATCTGAAGATTGATATTCCCAAGTACTATCGCTCCAACCACCTTCAGGTGAATAATCTGATTCCAAATATTTTTCCAAAATTTTTTTAAATGGTAGTGTCAATAAACCATTATCTACGTATTGTTCAAATAATTTACCTATTTCAAATTTCAAAAAACCATTTTTATATTCTGAACCGAGTTGCAAAAAATAATCATCTAAGTCTTTTTGAATTACATTTTGCGCAGCATATCTCATTTGATTATCTCTTTCTTGTGCATAGTCATTTATCATTCCTCGAAAATTTTTTGGAAAAAGTCTTTGTAAAGTGTGAGCAAATACACCAAGAAAATCAATGTCTTGTGAAAATGGTTGTTTCATTACAAATCTCGAAATAGTCTCAAACTTCTCCCAATTATCACCATCCAACTCATCCCATAAACCATAGCCTTCCTCAAAATCGGATTCAGAGGCATCATAACTGTATATGTTATAATTTGTATATGGACTCGAAATACTACTATAAAACCAAATATCATCATCAGAAATACCAATCATTTTCAATAAATCTGATTCATTTTCAAACTCATATGTTACCAAACTTTTACTCAAATCATCATAATTCACATCCACTTTATAAATTTGTGGTATGAGATTTTTCAAATCTGAAGAATCAATTTTACCTTGAATAAAATTTTTTAAAGCAACAAAAGAATCAAATTTTCCCATATTGATAAATACAGGTTTGGAATTAAAATATTTATACTTATATTTGTACAAGTTATTTGAAATTACGGGGAAGAAATGGCATCGATTGGCGTGTATAGGTATAAGTGGCACGTAGGAGCTGAATTAACTCCTTAAAAACTGATTTAAAACACAACTGGCAATACTTTTGCTAAAATGGCTGCTCTCGGTCTTATCGCTGAGGAAGCTCCTGTTGTTGCTTGATATAAGTGACAACACTCGGGTCGGTTAGGACAGATAACCTAGGAACAGAAGTCCGATATACGGGTCACAGGTCAGAGCTCGTTTAAAATAATTCTGAGACCAAGTTGTTTGTAGGTAGGTTTCTCACACATATCAAACCTAATATTTCGGAACATTGAGAAACAATGTTGTAATAAACGTGTAGTCACTTGTAGTTATCGCGAACAAGACACGGGTTCGACTCCCGTCTTCTCCACCAATTTTTTTTATGGGTAATGATTGTAACATATGTAGTAGTAGGTGTATGGGGTTTCCTGGTAATAAAGGGGGATGTTGCACCGTTGCTGACCGTGATTATATTATTGGCACTCATGGAGATGCTGAAGAATTTGTAAAAAGGGTTTCAGAAAAATTTGGAAGAGAAGTTCAGTTTGAAGAAATTTTTATAGAGTATTCAGAAGGAAAGAAAATATTCCCAAATAAAAGTTCTTGGCAAAATCCCAATAGTTATCCTTGCCTTAGATTAGACTTTTTACATCCTAACTTACCCTGTATTTTTTATAATAATAAGTTAGGCGCGTGTTCCGTATATGATATTAGACCAACAACTTGTGCAACATTTGAATGTGACTACCTAACTCAAGAAACTGAAAAAATGAATATTTCAGAAAATTGAAATATTTATAATACAGAAATATCAGTCCCATCCGCGACTTGAAAGAGTTTGTGAGTGGGACTTTTATTTATAAATCACAAAATAAAACAAACATGAAAAAAATGTTTTTGTTATTCTTTGTTACATTATGTTCTGTAACAATGTTCGGACAAAACCACAAAAAAGGTGGATGGGATATCTCCGTGGGACCGACATTGTCAGCACCTTTAACAAAGAATGTTGATTGGAACTCCAAAGCTTGGGGACAAAACGTAAGATTCCAAAAGAATAATATCGTTGTAAACGCAGGCTTCAGACAAAACAAAGCGGGCTCAGTTCAGATGCCTGTTCTTGTTGGAGTTCGTAAGCACCTTAAAGGAAACCTCGGAGTAGGTTTAGACGCAGGTGTTACCTTCTTCAATGGTCAAAAAGGACAACTTACGTATGTCCCGGTCATTGGATACAGGATAAACAAAAAATGGTGCTTAGAACAATCAATTCTAAGAACTGTTAAAGACGGTAAACATTCAAATTTCGCAACTTTGGGTGTTCTATATCATCTTTAACTCTTAAACAAAAAATAAAATTCATATGGAAACAATTGAATTTTTATGGCATTGGCACTTTCTATTAGGTGTCCTTGTCGGAGTTGTGGTAGGACCACACGTAACAAAACTTCTTGGAAAATTGAAAAAATAAACAAGAAGAACCCTCACCAAAAGTGAGGGTTTTTTATTTAACATTTTCCTAAAACTAACTTAATAATTTGATAATAATCTTCTGAGGGATTATCAGAGTCTGATTTCTAATTATTGTTGTCAAATTTACAACAATGGTTAAAAAAACAATTTTACTTTTATTTATTCCACTATCCCTGTTTTCTCAGGACACACTGTTCAATAAAACTATGTCGGAAGTAGTAATCAAAACAGGAAATAAAAAAGAGTCTGTGGTTTCAGTAATTAATTCAGTTCGAAATAATACTTCAATATCAGATGGAGTTTCGGTTGAACAAATTAAAAAAACACCTGATAGGACTGTAGGTGATGCCTTGAAACGGGTTAATGGGGTTTCGGTTCAAAATGATAAATTTGTTTTGGTTAGAGGTCTATCTGATAGGTATAATCTTTCTTATCTAAATAAAACACCATTACCTTCTACAGAACCTGATAGGAGGGCATTTGCTTTTGATATAATTCCCTCTAGTTTAATCGACAATGTTGTAGTTATAAAATCAGCAATTCCATCACTTCAAGGGGATTTTGCGGGAGGGGTTGTCCAAGTAACAACAAAAGAAGTTGGAAATACTTTTTTAAATTTTTCTTTGAACTCTTCATATGGGGTAATCTCGAGTTTAAAGAAATTCAAAATTTTTAATCACATAAAATTTCCTGATAATTTTCCCTCGACATATAAATTCAGGGTTGGAACAATCGGGGATAGAAGAGCTTTCACTAAACTAATTTCTCAAGGTGTAGAAAAAAATTTTATTTCACCACCCAATTTGAGTGCGTCAATTTCTTATGGAACAAAAATAAAAAAATGGAGTTTATTAGGTAGTGCTACAACAAGAAAAACATTCACATTGAACTACATTGATAGACTTGATTATCAATCATCCTCTGAACTCGCTTACAAATATAAAGATACTTTGTATACTGATAATTTTTCCTTGAATGGGTTGTTAAATTTTACTTATACAGGAAAAAATAAAATTTCATGGAAATCAATTTTCAATCATCAGTTGGAAAAAACTTTCCTTACGAGGAATGGAGAAAATTATGACAACGTTCAAAATGTGAGAAGTAATTCTTCTAATACGATTCTCAAAACAATATTCAACTCACAATTAGAAGGAAAGATAAAAAATCTCGATTACAGTTTGGGGTATAACTTAATGTTACGTGACCAACCCGACTACAGAGTAAATCCTATAACAAAGTCACTTGGAACGAGCGAACCATTCACAGTTGCTTGGAGAGACACATACAGGTTTTGGTCAGTGATGGATGAAAACTCTTTCAATGGAATGGTCAACAATGATTTCGGAAAAATTAAAATTGGAGTTTCATCAATAACGAGGATGAGAAATTTTCAGGCAAGAATTTTCAGATATGATGCAGTCGACTTATTGAATGAAATTACTAACAACACGGATAGATACAATGCGGAGTTCTTCTTGAATAGTGGATACATTCAGTTTGACAATACATGGAACAAATGGAAAATAAACGGAGGGTTAAGAACTGAACATAATGTTTTCAATATCAATACTTCAGATTTTAGTGGTCAAAGAATAAAAGTGAATTCTGTTTTTTTAGACATTCTTCCATCAATAAATTTATCATTTAACCAAATAAAAAACAAATATAGACTTTCATTCAGCAAGACATTGTCAAGACCTGAGTTCCGAGAAGTGGCAAATTTTGCTTACTATGACTTTGTAAGAAATGCACAAATATTAGGAAACCCTAATTTAAAAAAATCAGAAATTTATAACTTGGATTTAAAGTGGGAATACTATCCAAAGACAGGTGAAAATGTTTCATTGGGAGTTTTTGGAAAAAACTTTATCAAACCAATCGAACAAATTGTTGCAGATGGCTCAGTTCCTTCCAATTTATTATTAACGTTTACGAATCCCAAATCAGCATATGTTTTAGGTGTTGAATTCGAAATGAGGAAAAAGATTTTGGATTGGTTAGATGTATATACAAATTCCGCTCTAATCAAATCACAAGTAAAAAACAATAATTTTTCAAGACAACTTCAAGGACAATCAAACTTTATAATAAATGGCGGATTAAACATCCACAAAAAACAAAATTCGATTTCTTTGTCCTACAATAGGGTAGGGGATAGAATATCAGCGGTAGGTTTTCAAGGGTATCCTGATATTTTCGAAAATTCGAGAGATGTTATAGATGTTGTGTTATTGTCCAAATTCAAGAGGGGAGAAATAAAATTATCTGTGGGAGACCTGCTAGCACAACCCACAAGATTTTATCAAAAAATAAATAACCGAGACCTGATAAAAATAAATAACGAACAATCAGTCTCAATTACTTTAAATCTAAATCTATGAAAAAGTTATTATTTTCATTTTTACTGTTGAGTTTATTTAGTTGCACCAAAAATTTAGGTGGGGATGACGGACCTATAAACGTTCCTTCATCAACAACAATCACTGGTATTATAAACGCAACAACAACACTTACCTCGGACAAAACTTGGACTCTTAAAGGTTATGTCTATGTCACAGATGGTGCGAGTTTGATAATTCAACCTGGCACTACTATCAAATCGGATATTGCAGAAAAAGGAGCTCTTTGTATTGAAAGAGGTGCAAAAATAATAGCAGAAGGAACCCCCGAAAAACCAATTGT
>SXGQ01012421.1_pt1 | contig 26491 bp, 42 predicted proteins | sample 3178371 | NCBI WGS metagenome assembly SXGQ01 (sample SAMN11356859, study PRJNA531348) | freshwater metagenome | isolation source: freshwater sample F1-20 | place: China: Fuxian Lake, Yuxi | collected 2017-12-25 | reverse complement strand
TACGCCCTTGCCTGTGAACAGCGCGCCGAGGAGTACAAGAAGAAGTCGGCTGCGGAGTTCCGGCACTACGCGGACACGGAACCCCTCTACCAACTCGCAAAGAGCGAGTGGCCCGAGGACTACGCCTCCCGAACGGGCAAGGTGTACCCGTCTCTCGTGAACAGGTGGGACGGGGACGAGAACCCGTTCCGCTTCTATGTGCGGGTTGGCCCCAAGTACAACGGCGCGCACCAAGACCGCACGGCAGAGGTCGTGTGGGGCGCGAAGGACGGACCCGTGAAGGTCGAGTGCTGGACGCACGGCAAGGGCACGGTGACCACCGAGTTCCCCCGCACCGAAGAAGGCTGGCGGGACGCGCTCGCCCGTGCTCGCGCCCACTTGGAGCAGGAGGACGCCGAAGCCGTCGCGGCCAAGAAGCAGGAGAAACTTCGCGCTTCCCACGACTCCAAGGGCTCGTGTCGCTACCCGTGAAAAAAGTGAGGCCGGGCTGTCCGAACAGGGGGGAGCCGAGCGTCATAGCGGGTAGGGGTGAGTGTCGGTGACTTGAAGGCTGCGGGTTCTCTACCTTCTACAGACTCCCCCGCAGTCAACTCCTTGGTCGCTGACACCCCTTTCATGCTTTGGGTGAACTGACGCAACGACCTTCTCGGTTCATAGCGGTGTCGTTGCACCAACCTCGTTCGCCCATTCCCTTCTCGACTTCGCGCCCCGTCTCTCTTTACCGGAGAGCGGGGCGTAGTGGTCTGCACCCTCGGGAACCTTCGCCATGAGCACCTACGCCACGCTCCTCACCCCGCCGCCCGTCGCCACGCCCATCCCCGGTCGGGAGAAGGACATGGTGGTGAACAACGCGGGGGGCTTCACCTTCGCGCTGACCCCGAAGGCTCGCCTGTTGCGGTTCCTCATCTTGGGGGCTGACGGCGCGACCTACTACGCGACGAAGCAGGACCACTTCAAGCAGAACTTCACGAACGCCGAGAAGGCCGTGAAGGAACTCGGCACCGCTGCCGTGGAACTTGTGGTCGAGGTGTCCGAGGGAGGCCGAGCGGCCAAGCAGGACGCGGCGCTCTTTGCGCTCGCGCTCTGTGCCGCCCGTGGCGACGAGCGAACCCGCGCCGCTGCTATCTCCGCGATTCCGAAGGTCTGCCGCATCCCGACGCACCTGTTCTCGTTCCTCACCGACTACAAGGCGTTGGGAGGCAAGACGGGCGGGCGTGCGCTGCGGCGTGCGCTTCAACGGTGGTACTTGGACAAGGCTCCGAGCGACCTCGCCTACGCGCTCGTCAAGTACCGCCAGCGTGGCGGGTGGACGCACCGGGACGTTCTTCGCCTGTGCAAGCCCGTTCCCGGTTCTTCGGTAGAGCACGGGGACTTGTTCGCGTGGGCTGTCGGCAAGCCTGTCGCGCTGCTCTCCGAGCACATGAAGATTATCGCTGCTTACGAGGCGGCAAAGGACGAGAACCTGTCCGACCGTGGGTTGGCCGCGTTCGTCACGGACTACAACCTCCCCCGCGAAGCCCTGCCCGATACGCGGCTCACGGCTGACAAGGGAGCCGAAGTGTGGCGTGCGCTCCTTCATGCAGGGGGTGGGATGCCCATGACCGCCCTCATTCGGAACCTCAACCGCATGACGGCTGCGGGCGTTTTCGCGGACACCTCCGACGCGGAGTTCGTGGTTTCCCGCCTCACGGACGAGAACTTGCTGCGCGCTGCGCGGGTTCACCCCATTGCGCTCCTGTCCGCGCTGCGTACTTATGCGAAGGGGAGCGGCGAGCGCGGCTCTCTGACTTGGACCCCCAACCCCCTCATTGTGGGGGCCTTGGAGCGGGCGTTCCTCTTGTCGTTCGGGACGGTCGAGACGACGGGCAAGTACTTCTACATTGGCCTCGATGTCTCGGGGTCTATGACGAGTGGTGAGGTCGCGGGCGTGCCGGGGCTGACCCCTCGGGAAGCAAGCGCGGCTCTCGCCCTCCTGTGGGCCAAGACCGAGCCTTCCTGCATTGTGAAGGGCTTCACCTCTGCGTATTGGAGTAGGGGCACGGGGCTGACCGACCTCACCGGAGACTTCAAGGCGGGCACGCTCTCGTCGGTGCGGGAGCGGGTGTCGGGCATGGACTTCGGGGCCACGGAACCTGCACTCATCATTGAGGACGCCACCAAGAACATGACCCCTGTGGATGTGTTCGTGGTGCTGACCGACAACGAGGTGAACTCGGGGCAGCACCCTGCCGAGGCGCTCCGCAAGTACCGCGAGGCTACGGGCATCAACGCCAAGTTGGTCGTGGTTGGCATGACGGCCACCGAGTTCACGCTCGCTGACCCGAACGACCCGCACATGCTCGACATGGTGGGCTTCGACACGGCGGCTCCCTCGGCCATTGCTGCGTTCGCGGGCTGACCCGTGCCTCGCACCGTTCAAGGGTCGCCCCTTGTGTTCATTCTTTGACGGTGCGGGGGTTTCGCCGTGGGGCCGTACTGCGTACTCCAAGGGCAACTACAAGGAGTGATTCATGGTCAGCCTTCCGCACGCACGGGAACTTTTCCTCCTCGGAATGACCATTGGCTTTCTCGTCGGACAAGCCTTTGGGATTGTCATCGCTTCACGAAAGTGAAAGACATGGCCTCCAACATCGTGAACCTCGACGCCATCAAGGCGCGTCTCGCCGCTGCAACTCCCGGCCCTTGGGAGTGGTCTGTCCGCCCAAAGCGGCACATGCTCATTCACCGCTTCTCGGAGCGCGGGCACCTGACTGTCTTGGAGACGGAGGGTGACTCCGAATACGCCGAGTATCCCTGCGCCAACGAGGCTGACCGTGCTTTCATCGAGCACGCCCCCTCGGACATTGCCGCGCTCGTCGCGGAGGTGGAGCGCCTGCGTGCAGAGGTAGACGCCGAGCGCGCCGCCGTGGTGGCGTGGCTGCGTCACGGTAGATGGGTCGAAAAAAGCGTGCATATGCGACATGAGTATGACACACCTGTTTCTTCCGCAATCCACGATGCTGCCGACATCATCGAGCGCGGCGAGCACCGCCGCGAGGAGGAGCCGTGACCGAATCAGAAATCACAGCGGAGCGGCTGGCTGCGTTGCTGGACGCCGAACGCGAGAACACTCGCATGATGCAGGAACTCATCAAACTGCGGATACTCGGGCCGGACACCGAGGCGCGTGTGGTCGTAGAGGCACGCGCCATTGCGTCCGACATGCTCAAGCCCGTGGTGGACTCGTGGCGTGCCGAGTGCGACAAGGAGCGAGCCGACACTATCGCGTACCTGCACATGGAGGCCGAGCGCATCCGTAGAGGCGAGTACAACCCCGCGAACCGCGAGAACGCGCTGCTCGACATGGCAGACGCTATCGAGCGCGGCGAGCACAGGAGGAAGTCGTGACCCGCACCCTTGAAGTCCCCGAGGCCGAGTGGGAAAGGCTGCGAGCCGAGAACCGGAAACTGCGCGATGTTCTTCAATGGGTCAACGACCAATGCCCCGGCAAGTGCGCGGCGGTCTGCGACCAAGCCCTGCGGGAGAAGCCCTCCCCGCTCGCGGAAGAACTCATCCTGCTGCGAAGTGAGCACCAAGAGCAAGCCCGGCTCCTTGGCATGGGTTCGGAGCGCGAAGCCCGGCTCATGGCCCAACTGGAAGAAGCCCGACGCGAACTGCAAGAGGTCATGGGAGCCCTGCCCGTTACCACCGTGGCGTTCACGGGGGACTACGGGCTGTATGTCCGCAACTGCATCGAACACCTGCGCCAAGAGCGCGACCGGGGGTGACCCGTGAAACTGGACCGAGAGGACATCGACGGCTTCCTGTGGCTGCAACAGGCCGTCGAGCATGTGCTCAAAGAAGAAACCGAGCGCCGGGCGCACGCTGCGGGCCGCGTTCCCGAGGGGGGAACTGTGTGGCGCGTCGAAGTCAGCGTCGGCACCTACACGCCTCAAACCATTGAGGTGTCCTACGAAGTGGCGTCTCCTCGCCCTCCTCGTGGCCTCCGCGAGTCCACCACCTATACGGAAGAATACACGCTCGCGGAAGCCCTTGCCCTCTGCCTCACCCCGCCAACGAACTCGCCCGCATCCGAGTAGGTGCATGGGGGTTTCGCTCGCCCCCTGTCCCGCGTACACCTCCCCGTAAGGACAACCCTGCGAGGAGCCGTCATGGCCCGTAAAGCCTGCAACACCTGCCCGTGGAGGGCGAGCACCCCGCCGGGCGGCTTTCCCGGCGGCTGCGTGGCCGAGGACGAACTGCGCCGCATGGCGAGCGGCGACCCGGCTTGCATGAAGGTCATGCAATGCCACAACACGCCCGACGACCACCGCGCCAAGGTGTGCGTTGGCTTCGCCGTGCGGGTCGGCTCCGATAGCGTCGGCTACCGGCTCGCGGGGGCCTTTGGAATGCTTGACGAAGTGGAGGACGACGGCGACCTCCTGCCCTCGGTGGAAGCCGTCATTGAGCGGCACAACACCGGGCGTGGGCTGGTGTGCAAGTGACGCCCTGCAAGACCTGTCCGCACCGGGCCGAGAACGCCAGCACCGTCTACATGGTGTGGGGTGAACTCCCGACCTTGGGCAAGGATGTCGCGCGGGTCATTGGAGAGCCGCACGCCTGCCACTACTCCTTGGACGACGAAGGCTGCGAAACCTCGGAGTCGTGGCCCTGTGCCGGGTGGCCCGAAGCCAAGACCCCCGAAGCCAAGAATGGGTGACCCATGCTGAACCTCTACCTGCTCACGCAAAACACCAACCGGGGCTACGACACCTTCGACTCGTGCATAGTCGCGGCCCCTGACGAAGCAATGGCACGGCTGCTTCACCCGCGAGGCGACCGCTATTGGAACGGACGCGAGTGGGCTTGGGTGGACGGAACCCCCGGCTACACGAGTGAGGCCGGGTGGACGGACCCCGACAATGTGACCGTCGAGCATGTCGGCGTGACGCTGGCCGACCGGCCCGTGGGCGTGCTCTGCGCGTCGTTCAATGCAGGATGAGGTGACGCCGTGAGCATGGCCTATGTCCGCAAGACCTACGGCGTCCCCGCGAAGCGGGGCATGGCCGTCGAGGTGTGGGAGTGGCAGCGGTGGGAAGGCCGCACCTGCGAGTGGAGGCCCGTCAAGAAGGGGCGCATCACTTCTGCTCCCGGCCCGTACCTACGCATTGACGGGCGAGGCTCGTGGCACCCGACTTGGGGCGTGGTCTACCTGTCTCCCGAAGGCGAAGTTCTGTTCGACTCCCGCTCTCGGGAGCGCGAGACGGAGGGGGGTGGTGAAGTCCCTTCCGCAAGCGTACTCCTGCGAAGCGAGGTCACACCATGAACCCGTTCGACTACAAGCCGCCCGCGTGGGCCAACACTCCCGTCCCGCGAGACGACCCCAAGAACGCATTGGAGCGCGCCCATGACCTTGCCCGGTCCTACTACGCGCTCGGGACGCAGACCGGCGTTCACGCCATGATTGAGTGGTGCGGCGTCATGGGGGAGCATGTCAGGATGCTCCGCTACGCCTACGAGGAGAAGGGCATTGACCCCGACGCGGTAGACCAGCACTCTGGCACGAAGGTGGACGCTCCCGCGTACATGGTCGAGTACCTGTGCGAGAAACTTGGCTGCCAACTCAAGCCCTTCATTCGGGGCAACAAGGCCGTGTGGAAGCGCGAAGTGGACAAGTGGTTCGCGTAGGAGACGGGGGGGTTTCACTCGCCCCCTGTCCCGCGTACACCCCGTAAGGACAACCCTGCGAGGAGAGCCCGCATGAGCCGCTCCGAACTGACCTTCTTGAACAAAATCCTTCCGAGGGCGCAAGCCTTCGGGGAAGCCGTTGCACACCACGAGTTCGTGGTCATGCTCAACCCCAAGTACCGGGGCTCCAACTTCAAGTGGGAGGGGTTCGTTGCGTTCGCGGTGCAGCGGGCCGAGGTTTGCTGCTGGCAGTCGTTCACCGACGCCGAGTGGAAGAAGTGGGAGAAGGACATTGTGGAGGCTGCGGGCAAGTCTGCCAAGCACACCGCCGAACGGCTGCTCAAGGAGTCAGGACTGCTTGAATGGTGGCCCGACCCGACCCGCGTTCCCACGCCAACCCCGTCGAGTGAAAGCCCAAGGTAGACCGCCGCCGAGGTGGACGGGCAAGTGGCCCCACGCCTCTCCCGAGGAGTCAGCATGTATCCGAGCAACTACCGGCACGAGGACGACACTTCCTGCGCTTACTGTGGCGTGGAAACCGAAGTCATTGGCCCGCCGGGGCCGAGGCACAAGCCGGGGTGTCCCCACGCGCCCGACCCGTTCCTCTCCAAGAACGAGCGCAACCTCACCGACGAGGAGTCCGACTTCCTGTTTGAGCAGACGCTCGGCACGCCGCTCGGTAGAGCAATGCTCCACATGGGCGAGAACCAAGCCCTCTCCCTGCTCCGTACCATGCTCGACAACCGCAAGAAGAAGTGAGGCCGGTGCATGGGCAAGTCCAAGCCGAAGTACACCTACCGCATCGAGGCCGACCTGTTCGGCAACGGGTGGCGCACGCTCGTGGGGGAGCAAGACGGCTCCCTTGAATACATGCGCGGGCGGTTCGACGGGTTTCGGGAGAGCGGGGGACCGCGCCCTGCGTTCCGGCTCGTGCGGTTCGACCCTGCCGACCCGACCGCCGAACCAAAGGTGCTGGACGAAACCAAGGCGCGGAGCGACCTCGATGTTGGGATGCTCCCGCAGGCGTTTGGCTTCCAATGGGGGGCTTACGCAAGTGCGGCTGCGAAGGCTCTACGCACGGCGGCATACGATGTGCGTAGTGCGGCTCGGAACAACCCCGACCTGCAAGACCACGAAGCGAGGCTCAACGCCCTCGCCGCCGAAGTGGACGCCCTCGTGACGAGAGGCAGGTAGAGTGCTGCCGTGAAAGTTCTGCTCGCCATTGACGACGACCCCGCCCGCTACCAACACCTGTCTCGCAAGTTGGCGCGGCACGAAGTGGTCGTGGCCGTTGTGCAGAACCCCGACGCGGCGGACATTCTGCTTGACTCGGGCAAGGTGGTCGCGGTCATGCTCGACCACGACATGCCCGCGTGGGACGGGCAACACTACGCCCGCGAAGTGCTCGGACCTCGCTCCGTGCCTGTGTGCGTCTCCTCCGCGAACCACGCGGGAGCGCGGGCTATCGCCGCCATCCTTGCCGAGTACGGCACCCCCTACACCGTTATCTCTGTGACCGAGACGGCGGCAGACGAGCGGTGGCTCGGTTGGCTGCTCGACCTCCTCTACGGTGTGGACGCGGTGCCCGCCGGTCCCGTGAGCAGGCGGTAAGCCATGACGCCGCGTACCCTCCGCGCTGCCCTGCTCTTGGATGCTCCCGAGTACCGGGCCGTGGCGAAGTTGCTGCTCGCCGCCGACCGGAGCGAGCCCGTGACCCTGACCCCCGAAGAAGTTGTCGCCCTCTCCCACCTTCGGGACATTGAGGAGCGCGGCAAAGACCTCCCCTACCTCGTGAGAGAGTCATGAGCACCGGCCCCAAGGAAGTTGAGCACAAAGCGTGCGTCGAGGACGAGTACCAAGTCCGAGAGGAGCGGGACGCGCTGCGCGTCCAACTGGACGGCATTCGGGACGCCCTCGGCAACGGGGCCGACGAAGAACTGTGGCCTCCCGGCCTGACGCTGCCCGAGGCCGTGCGGGAACTCGTGGAGAGCCGGGCTCGCTTCAAGCACCGCGTGCTTGTTCGCCGCTTGCTCGTTGAGGAGGTGGACGCCGACTCCCGCACCGTCACCGTCTACGACGAGGCTCCCGTCGAGGCTCCCGAGCGGGCGGCAGGCAAGGGCATGGACAACCCGAGCCACTACGCCTTCGCCATCACGCCCATTGACGCCATTGAGGCGTGGGACTTGAACTTCTCCCGAGGCTGCGTGGTCAAGTACATTGCGCGTGCGCCGCATAAGGGCACCGAACTGCAAGACTTGGAGAAAGCCCTGCGTTACTTGGAGCGCGAGGTGGCGCGGGTCCGCGCCCACAAGTAGACTTGCCCAACGGCCCCTGACGAGGGGAGCGTAGACGCGGGTAGCCCTGACAGAAATCCCGCCCGAAGCGTAGGTCGGCGTCAGTTTGCTGCTCTGACGGTACTCCCAAAAGCAGCACCCTTCCCCCCTTGTTGACCTCGTTGACCTTGTTGACCGTGGGTAGAGTGCTGACGATGCCGGGGTGGCGCAGCGGTAGCGCAACTGATTCGTAATCAGTAGGTCGCCGGTTCAAGTCCGGCCCTCGGCTCCACTTCCAGCCTTCCCGGTGAGGGTTCTATCAGTCCCTTGGCGTAGACGCGCGCTCCGCGTCGAGGAGACTGCCCACCGTGCCCTACGGCCTCTACCTCACCGTCACGCATACGGGAACAACGGCAGCGGCCCTGCTGTTGAACGACATCTTCCCGACGACGGACGGCACGACCACCTACCGGCGGGCAGGCCCCGTGTATGTGCCCGTGAGCGGGACCATCACGCTGACCTTTACCGACACGGTGGCGACCTCGTTTGAGTACGGGGCCATTCGGGGCTTCGTGGACCTCGGCTACTTGACCGCCACGCTGTTCTTCGGGACAGGGGTGCAGTTCCCCCCGGCGACGGGCGATGTGTCGGGCACCTACCCGAACCTCACCGTGGACGGCTTGCAGACCCGCCCCGTGGACCCGACCGCCCCCGCTATCAACGACGCGCTCGTGTGGGACGGGGCCAAGTGGACGCCCCTTGCCGTGGGCGCAGGCGCAACGGTCGCGGTCTACGGGTCGTTCTCCGACACGACCGACCAAGCCTTCGTGCCCGGTGCGCCCTTCGTCGTGAAGTTTGGCACGACCGAGGCGGCGAACGGTGTGTCGGTGGTCAACGACCCCATCTCCTTGCGCCCGACGCGGCTCACGGTGGCGCAGGCGGGTGTGTACGCCCTCACGCTCTCTCCGCAGATACTTCACACGGGCGGCGGCACCGAAGTCGTTACGTTTTGGTTGAGGCTGAACGGCTCCAACGTCGCTCGGTCTGCAAGTTCTTTGGAGATGGGGAACAACAACAACCGAACTCTGCCCTACATCGAAATCATCCTGCCAATGGCGGCGGGGCAGTATGTGGAGTGGGTGTTCACGGCTTCGACCGGCACCAATGTCACGCTTGAACACTTCGACGCCGTGCTCTCTCCCCCGGCAGCGTTCGCGGTGCCTGCCATCCCTTCTGTCATTGCGGGCGTGAAACGCCTTGGTTCCTGACGGGGGGCAAAAGCCGTTCCCCGAACGGGTAGGAGGTGCCATGCCCCTTCCCTGTCCGCATTGCGGCGTCTACCACGACACGACGGCGTGCCCTCCGAAGTACACGGGCCACCTGTACACGCGCGTGCAAGAGCCCGTCATGGTCGGGAACATGCTCTACAAGGGCATGTTCTCTCCGACGCTGACCTTCATTCCGAGCGACCACCTGCAAGACGGGCAGCGTGTCCCGGCGGGCAACGACTCGTGGTTCGTGTCCCGCGCCGAGTACGACCGCCTCGTGCAAGCCGTGTCTCCCCTAAAGAAGCAGGAGTAGCCATGCTCAAAACCGAGTGTTCCATGACCGTGTATGAAGTGGACGGAAAGGGGGCGGCTTGTGACGGGCCGAAACTCGTCGTGCGGCGTCACAACAACCTTCAAGTGGAGTTGGAGTTCGACGGGAAGCGGTTCGTCGTGAACAGCCAAGACCTCAAGGGCGCACTCACGGCTTGCGCGGTGGTGGGCGCGTGACGACCTCGCCGCTTGATGTGGTGCTGTGCGCGGGCTGCGGGTCCGTCATTCCCGCCAAGAGCATCGTCTCCGAGGTGTGGGAGGAAGGCACGCCCCCGGTCTACTCGTTCTCGTGCGAGGCGTGTGGCATGGAACTCTGCGACTCCGAGGAGCCGCCCTCTACGGTGCGCCAACTGCTCGACAGCGACCACCCTTACGATGAGATGGCCGACGATGTGAACTTGGGGGCCTTTGCCCGAGGCGTCGTCCGCCAAGTAGAACTTGCGCGGCCCGTGCTCCCCGAGGAGGCCCGGCTGCGCCAACTGCTCGGCAACCTGCTCGCCCGTATCCACGGCGACGGCGGGCACTATGTCGAGGAGCACGGCTGGGAGAAAGCCTGCGTTGACGCCGAACAACTTGTTGTGGAGCGGTTCTCTGCCACCACCCGAACTGGAACGAGGTTCGCATGAACCGGCTGCTCTTTCTTCTTGTGTTGACCGGATGCGCCACCCACACAGAGGTCGCCACCTACTTCACCGTCACTCCAACCAAAACTTCTGACTGTGCGTGGGTGGTTCGCACCAACTCCGTCTATCAGACCACCTCGATTGAACTGCTCGACGCCCAAGGTCAGTCCTACCTCTACTACTGCTGCCCGACCGAGCAAGGGGCCGACCCCCTGTGCCTCAACCCCCGTTGGGCGAAGCCCTCCAACGACCGGCCTCCCCTTCCCTCCCTCAAGGAACTGGAAGCGGAAGCGCGTAAGAAGTAAGCCAAGGCAACCCAAGGGAACTCGTTAGTGCTGAAAATCCCGCTTCGTATGCGTATCTCCGTGCTTGCCTCGACCTTTGCCGAGTGGGAGCAGGTGAATGACAAGGCACATCACTTCTCGGCCTCGCAGGGCTTGGCGAAGTGGCTTCAAGTGCCGGGGCTGCTCTCTGGCGTTCTGCGGGCCGTTTCGGGCGACTTGAACATGCCCGGATACCTGCTCCGCGAGGGCTGGACGCAGGGCGGGTGGGCGAACATTCTCGCCAAGTGGTTGGACAAGCAACTGCTCGCAGCGGACCCCGCGCTGACCTTCCCCACGGTCCTGCGGGAGAACGACCGCTTCACCTCCACGGTCTACCGTGGTGTCGGGCTCTCCCTTCGCCGCAACACCTTGTTGGGCGTCGTGACGGGCGTGCTGACGGCTCCGACCGACGACGCCGTGCGGTGGGTGTCGTCGCTCATGGAGAAGAAGGGCGGCGGCGTCATTCGACTGCTTCCTCCCAAGAACCGGAAGCGTGGTTCGGTGGACGGGCACCACACGCCGGGCCACGAGGACGAGGACGACGAGGTGAGCGCGTGGGCCTTGGAGCACTCCCTGTGGCCCGACGACCACGACAAGTGGGTGGAAGGCGCGTGGGCACCGACCCGCGAAGAACTTGCGCGTGCCTTGTTCCCCGCGCACCACACGAACGGTGAGCCGGGAATCGGGCGCTCCGTGCTGCTGCTTGGCCCGCCGGGAGTGGGCAAGACCGAGACGGCGGTGCGGGCCTGCCTCCTTGCTCATGGGAAGAACGCCCGCGCGCTCGTGGTGCATGGCTCGGTGTTCGCCCGAGGTTCGCGGGGCATGACGGGCCGAGACGCGGTGAGCCTCGTGCGGGCTTTCAAGGCGTGCGCGCTCATTGTGGACGACATGCCGCCCACGGCCACCGTCGCGCTGTTGGAGGAGTTTGAGGCGCTCCACCGGGAACAGGTGGCGGTCGCCATCACCCTCATGACGGACGGCTCCCGTCCGCGTCTGCCGGGACTGCGACCGGGCCGCGTGGACGAACTGATTGAGTTTTCCGTGCCCAACGCCGAAGGTCGGCTCGCGTTGTTGCGCGCGGTGGGGGGAGAGCACCCGGCATGGAAGGGTATCTCCGAGGACGAGCGTGCCGAGGGCATGACCCCGGCCTATCTGCGGGAACTCGCCTACCGGGTTCGGTCGGGCGTGGACCCCGACAAGTCCCTGTCCTCGCTCGCGGCCCAACGAGAGATTGCAACCTGACCCGGTGAACCCCCCATGCCTCGCAAGTCCTCTACGCTTCCTGTCGCTCCCGGCTCGCTCTGCTGGGTTCTGCCCGCATGGGAGCGAGGCATGGTTGTCGCCTTCGACCCGGCGGACACCCCCGAAGCCCCCGGTCCCGTGCTCGTGGCGTGGTGCGCCCACGCCGACAACAAGGTGACCGGGGTGTTCCCCGACAAGAGCGACCTGACCCGCACGCCGTCCACCTACCAACGGCGACACAAGAAGAAGGGCGTCGAGTTCACCGACACGGCCTCCTGCCCGTCGTACTTCGCGGTCGAGTGGCTTCCCGCTGACCAAGTGTCGTACTCGCCCCCGCCCGAGAAGCAGCGCCCGGCACCTCTCAACCATGTGTACGAGCCCGTGGACGCCGTTCTCCGCAATGTGCCGCTCCTCACCCAAGAACTTTGGGTAACCAAGGCGCGGCTCTACGGTGAGCACGGGGACGACAAGGCCCTGTTCTCGCTTCCGGCTGCGGTGCGCTCTGCCTTGGGGCTGTCCGCCAAGTGGCGTTACCGGGTTTCAACTTCTGGAATAACCTACACACCCTCGGGTCTTTGGGAGTGCGATGTGCTCCTGCCGACTACGGACCCGTCCTTCACCGACAAGGGCATGTTGCTGGTCGAGCGAGACATTCCGCATCCCGGTGCGTCTCTCGGCTGGAAGTGGAAGGTGCTGGACTGCAAGGGCTTCGTGCTCGCCTCGGCTCCCGCCAAGTACGCCGTCGAAGGCATGGCCGCTGCCGAAGCCAAGTACCCGTCGCTCATGTCCATGCAGTCGCCCAAGAAACCGTCCTCCAAGAACTCGTCCTCCAAGGCAATCTTCGCGGGCACCGTGCCCGGCACGGGCAAGACCTCGCAGACCTCGTTGCCCTCCCGCAAGGGAAACGCCCGTGGCAACCCCTGCGGTGAGATTCTCCTGCGCGTGCAGCCGGACGAGGACGCCGACGACATTCCCTTTTGATAGAGATAGGGGGGGTAGAACCGGCCATGCAGGGTACTAATGGCTCAACACCCCTCCGAACAAGGAGAAGTTCAATGCCCACCCGCCCCGCCTACCTGCAAGTCTCCGTCGTCCTTCCGCCCGGCCTCATGGAAGGGCTGTTGGAGAACTACGCGACCATCAATGGCAAGCGCGCCACCTTCGCGGGTATCGCCCTCTACGCGCTGGAAGAACTGCACCACGACCTCAAGGATGGCGACAACTTGGCCGAGGCGGGAATCACCCTGCCCGAGCACAACCCCACCTACACCATCAGCATCCCGAAGTCCGAGCGCAGGGCCGAGAACGGCTTCTACTCCATGAGGGTGCCCGACAACTTCCGCGACCTGTGGTGGGAAATGCTCAAAGCGCACGGTGACAATGGCCCCTCCACCGTCTACCGGGCGTTGCTTCACCTCTACCGCTCGGTTCGCGGCTACCATGTAGAGAACGAGCCGACCTCTCCGTTCCTCGTGAAGTACCCCGACCTGTAACCCCCCTCGTTCTGTCGAGCCCCCTCCCATGCCGACCTACGGAGCCGCCAAGAAGCGCGACATGGCCCGGTCCATTCTCCCGTCCACCAAGCGGAACGGGCAGGAGGACCGTCGCCGCGTCCACAAGAGCGCCCGCACCTACGCCCGCGCCATCATGGGCTCCGCAGAGGCCGAATGGTGGGACGAGGGGGCCGATGACCTCACGCCTCCCGACTTCGCAGGCGTCGAACGCAAGCGCGCCCATGACACCAAGGACATGGTGGAAATGCGCCGCTACGCGGACAAGGTGGGGCCGTTTTCGCGGTGGGCCGAGCGTGTCACGAAGGACATTCCGCAGGAGAACCGCCTGTCCTACTTGCGGTCGCTCGTGCCCGACACGCTCATTGGCGAACACGCCGTCTCGCATGTCGAGTGGAAAGACCACTTCCGCGACCCCGCCGAGTCAGCCAACAACCACCGGCACTACCCTTCTCCGAAAGAGCGGGAGCAGACCGAGCGCGACCGCCTCGTGGAGCAGGTGCGAGCGTGCCTGTCCAAGTGCGAAGAACACGCCCGGCTCAACCGTGCCTTGAAACAGTCGCACCGCTTCGTGTACCACTACTACAAGGGCCATACCCGTTTGGTGGGGCCGAAGTGGGCGCGAACCCTCCAAGGCGTTCACGATGTCGAGGCATTCGTGGACGCCATCTACGCAGCGGCGCGGCCTACCCGAACCGTGGTGCGTGACGAACGACTTGACCCGAGCCAGCACACCCGCATTCAGTTCGGTCCCGACACCGGGGCCTTTCTGCTCCCTTCGCCCGACTACCACCCCGAATGGCTCGACACGCTGCGAGCGTTCTTTCACGGGTAGGGTTCACGACCCAAACGAGGCGGACTTCATGGCTTCTGTACCACTCGACGGGTTCCCCCCCGAGTTCACGCCCCATTGTCCGAAGTGCGATGGGGTGTCCCTGCAATTCCAACGGACGCGGCACCCGTTCATGTGGGGGTCCACCGACCTCCAAGTTTCCTGCTACACCTGCGGAACCGTGAAGTACGGCGAGCCCGCTGTCCGGCAGGTGTTTGAGCCGCAGTTGGAGCGTTGGCACCAGCGCCAACAAGAAGAAGCCGCTCTCCAAGCAGCCCTCCAAGCCGCCTTGGAGCAAGAGCGTGCCCTTGCCGAGCAGGCCCAACGGGAGCGCGAACGGGAGCGCGAACGGGAGGAGGCCGCCCGGCTCGCCCGTGAGCAAGCGGAACTGGACGAAGCACGCGCCCAAGAAGAAGCCCGTGCTCAACGGCAGGCCGCTATCAAGGCGCTGCGCGAAGCCCGCCTCTCGCAGCCCCCGGCTCCCCCGGCTCCCCCCGCCACCGCACCCGTACCGGCTCCGAAGAAGTGTGCATGGCACGAGTGCGGCAACCCGGCGCAGCAGAACTCCATTTACTGCTCCCGCGTCTGCAACAACCGCAACGCCCACGCCCGGTACAAGGCCCGCCGTGCGGCCCCGCCCCCGGCCCCTCTCGCCCTCGCTCCCGCACGCGGAGGCATGGAGGTGAACGCCGAACTGCGTAAGGAAGTGCTCGCCCGCAAGGCCCGCTACGAGACGCGCTCATGAACAGCAACATCGTCCTGCATCACGGCGACTGCGTAGAAGTCCTCAAAGGGTACGGGGACGGCTCCGTTGGGGCCGTCGTCTCTGATCCACCCTACGGCCTGTCCTTCATGGGCAAGGACTTCGACAAGTTGGGCGAGGGCGCGGCGCAACGGGAATGGCACCGCGCGTGGGTCATGCAAGCCTTCCGCGTGCTCGTGCCGGGAGGCACGCTGAAAGCCTTCTCGGGTACGCGCACATTCCACCACCTTGGGTACGCGCTCCAAGAGGCGGGCTTCCTCGACATTCGGCTTGAAGCATGGAACTACGGGAGCGGGTTCCCGAAGTCCATGAACATCGGGAAACAGATCGACAAGAGCGGTGGGCAGTCGTTGGGTTGGTTCGTGACCTATGTGCGCGCCGTCTGCGAAGAACGCGGCATCCCTACCCGAGAAATCACAGCGTTGTTCCCATCAAGGAATGGCAACATGACGGGTTGGTTCTGGAACAAGGTCAGCGGAACACAAGCCCTGACCGTAGAACAGTTCAACGCCATCAAGGACTTCTTGGGTTTACCGTTCGCAGACTTGGCCGAAGCCGAAAGAGAGGTCGTCGGGTACAAGGAGGCCGGTATAGGCAGCGGCAAGACATATGCCTTTACGGAAGGTAACCGAGCCGCTTCGCAAACGGTTCCCGTCACCGTCCCTGCCACCTCTGCCGCTCGTACTTGGGAAGGGTGGGGAACTGCCTTGAAGCCCTCGTGGGAGCCCGTGCTCGTGGGAAGGAAGCCCCTCACGGGTTGACGCACACCACCACCGAGTCTGCGTGAAAGTCGCTCTCCTCGTCCTCGTACTGGAACCGGGCTTGCACGAGAACATACGAAGTGTCGGGCGGTAGGCGGACCACCGAGCGGTAGGTGTTCTCGCCCCCGGCGTCCACGAACGAGTACTCCCACGCTGCGGGGAACAGGCGGCGGTCGTTCACGCCCGTGTCGTCGCGGAACACGGGCTGGCCGAGCAGCCGCTTGCCGCCGTCTTGCAGCGTGTCGGTGAGCGCGAGGCGCAGCACGGTCACCGTGGCCCTGCGGAACCGAAGTCGCACGCCTCCGTGGTTGCGGACGGTCACGGTCACGACTCCGAGCAGTTGCTCGTCCACGCCCTGCCCCTGCGTCCCGAGCACGGCGAACCCGGTTTGCATGGTGACGCGCGGGTGCCTGTCCCGCGCCCACACGAAGTGCAGATAGGCCCACGCGCCGCCCACGAGAAGCGCAAGAACTTCTGCGGCGTCCGCTATGGTCGAAACAAGCGTGGCGAGGTCGGTGGGGGTCATGGCCCCCACCGTACCGGCCACCCGGCCTACTTGCCCTCGCACCAGTCGGGCATGGTGATGGGGTGGCCCGCGTCGAGTTGCCGACGAAGCCGCCAGCAGTCCTCGGCCTCGGAAGCGCGGAAGCACGCCTCCATGAACACGGCCATGACCCCCGCCACGAGGGTGAACAGGACGGCGTTGACGGCGAACTTGACAACGAACTTGGTCATGGTGTCTCCGGTGGTTGGTGGCTACACCGGGAGTACGCACGGGGTCTTGACGGCGAAAGCCCCCACCTCACACTTTACCGAAGGTGAGGTGGGGGCAGGGGGGTGGGAGTGCGAGGAGAGCCGTCAGCGAGCGCCGCCGTCGTAGACCTTCGCGTGACCCTTCTCGACCATGACTGCGTTCACGGTCTGCGGGAGCACTTCACCCTTCGCGTCGAGCAGGTACACTTCTGCGAGGAAGCGCCCGTACTTCTCCTTTTTGTCCTTGCTCGTCTTGACCACAACGGTCGTGTTCACCGGCAGGAGGTCGGTAAGGAACTGCTTGGCCGCACGCCCCTCGTCGCAGGCGGTCGGGCCGTAACTCTCGGGCGTGTTGATGCCCGCGAGCCGGAAGCGCGTCTTGTAGTGCATGTCGAAGCCGAGCGACACCATGAGGTCGAGCGTGTCGCCGTCCACCACACGAAGAACTTGGGCGCGGTAGGTGTAGAGGTTCATGCAGGGGCTTCCGTGCCACGGGCGGGCGTAAGAGGGCGGGCCAGTCAGTCGCGGTACTCGGGCTTCAAGCCGAGCGCGACGGCAAGGGCTTGGAACTGCGGGTTGTGAGGCTCGCCACCCCGACTTGCAACCACGAGGTGAATGCACTCGTGGAGGCACACCTGCGAGAAGTAGTCGGCGTCCCTCCCCGCCGTGGGGGAGAGCGTGATGACCGTGTAGGGGCGGCGGTCGGAGGGCGGCTCGGTGAGCGCCACGGTGCCGGGGCGCAGGCGCACGCGGGACATGCCGACCGAGAGCCGGGTCACATTCTTGGGCGGGCCGAGCAACTTGGTGTGCGCTGCAATGACCTTCGGGAGCACCGCGCCTACCGTGGGGCGCAAGTACTCGCGGGTCACGAACGCCCGCTTCCGCATACCGGCGAGCGCGTCCTGCCACGGCAGTCCGCACTTCGCGGTCATGGCGACGGCGACGGCCTCGGTCCAGCGGTAAGTGCGCTCCCAATGGTCCTCGTGCCCCATGACCAGCACGCCCTTCTCGTTCCGCAACTCGGTGTAGGGCTTGCGGAGCGGGTAGACGGCGACCGTGAGCGTCCACACATTGTCGTGGTAGGCCACGCGGCAGTCCACCACCGTCGTCATGTTCATGGGCTCGGGGATGTAGAACTTCCACCCGCCCTCGCCCTTGTCCTCGCCTCGGGAAACCGCGAGCACGACTTCCTGCGTCACCGCTGCCAACTCAAAGCAGAGGTTCTCCAACCCGTCGAGCATCGGTCCCCAATAGTCCCGCTGCTTGTTCCAATGGGAGAGGGCTTCCCGCACGCCCACCGAAGTCGAAGTGCCGGGCTGCACATCTTCCAGCACGCATTGTTCTACATACAGGTCTTTGCGCGTGCCCGTGTACCGGGTCTTGTTGAGTTCGACCTCGTAGCCGACGACGCGCCCGTAGCGTTTCAGCACTCCGGTGATGGGGCCGAACTCACCCTGCTTGCCGTACAAGTCCCCGCCTCCGCAGGGCGAGACTTCGGCCCGCTCGCCAATGAGCGGGTTCTCCCGGCACAGGTCAGCGCCGAGGTCCGCTTCAAGGGGGTTCTCCCGGTCCCCCACCATGCTGCCTGCGAGACGGTTCTTCATGGTGCGTCAGTAGCCCCGCGTGTTCGGGGGCAAGGCTCCCTCACCGTGCTCCATGTACTCCATGACATCGAGCAAGTTGGAGGCCGCCCGGTCGATTTTCGCTTCAACCCAGTCCGGCAGGGCCGTCTGCGGCCCCACCCGTTCAAGAAGCGCCGCCGAGTGGTCGTGCAGGCTTTGGAGGTTCTGCACGCTCATGTACGAGCCGTCCGCGTCCCCCGCCTTCGTGGAGGAGGCCGTGCGAGCGCGCTTGTCGAGGTAGCGGGCCACGAGGCGCGTGGTCATGGGAACGGGCATGGTTGAACCTCTCGCTCCCCGGCGCGTATAGCCGCCCTACCCGTCCCCAAACAAGGAGAGCGCATCCCCGGCTTTTCCCACGGGTCGAGCGCGAGAAGCGTCCCATTCTGCGCGGGTCACGGGTCGAGGCGTCACCGTGCGGAACAAGGGAAGTTCGTGGCAGGGCCGCAACTTGCGCTTCGCTGCCATGAGCCGCTTATCCCCGACACCGCTGCCCATGTTCACGACTTGGCAGGAGGACGCCCGCATGTCCCACAGGTGCAGGAGCACCGAAGCGTTCATGTGCTCAAAGGCGCTCGGAACCCAATGTCCGACCATAGCGACAGCCCAAGGGAGGTCGTGCAAGTCTTGGTGCGCGGACCACGCCCGCACCACCCCCGAAGGCGCGGTCACCATGTTGACCCACCCGTTCGGCACGCCTTGCGGGTGCGCCGCTATGCGAAGTTCATGTGCCCCGCTCTTGCCTCGTTCAACCTCCCACGAACGGGACACCTCGCGCAGAAGGGCTTGGACCGAGGGTACTTGCGACCCTTCTATGCGGGTGACCCGCCAACCGCCACGGACGGCATGGTTCAGCGCGTTTCGCCACTTCTTCCAAGTGTCCCCGGTGAGGGCAGCGTAGTCCTTTGTGGCGTAGAGGAACTCGGGGCCGTGTGGGCAGGGTGCGACTTCAACACCCGAGCCGTACAGGTGCAAGTCCTCGTCCGACAGCCGCGCGCCTACACCCGCCGCCGTCAACCAAGCAAGAACTTCCCGCTCGGCGTTCGTGTCCCCGCTTGCGGACAGGGGTGGCAAGGCAAGGTGGACTTTCAGCCCGCCCATTGTCACCCACTTCACCACGAGCAAGCAGCCGTCAACCACGAACCAACGGTACTTGCCGGGGTTTGCGGCCATGTCGGCAGAGGCCATGTAGTACCGGGGCCACCTCCGGTGCATGGCGAACCCTTGCAGATACGGCGTCCACGCCGCCACCGCGTCGGGCTGCATGGGCGCGGCTTCACGCAGCAGTTCCCACACCTCACGCATGAAGGGACTTCCGCACTCCGACCACCCACAGGCAGTCGCCCGCATGGTGCCGAAGGTGAGGCACGCACTTCGCTTCGTAGTGCGGGTCGAGCCCAAACCCCCACCCCTCGGGGCAGGTGTGCGCGTCGGGCGCAGGGTCGTGGTAGTCGCTCCCCGAGGGCGTGAGGGTGAGCCGCCCGTCCTTCAAGTACGCGGGCACGAGGGCGTCCCCCATGACCTCGCCGCCACCGAACAGGGAGCCTCGCGGACCATAGGTCAGCAGCCGCTTCATGGGGTCGGCCCCCACCACTACGCCGAGCACGGTCAACCCGTGCCCCCACAACCCGTGGCGCTCAATGCCCGCGAGCACGCCACACAGGCTCATGCCGGAACCCACGGGGAGAACCACCCGGCGCACGGCTCCTCGTTGGACGAGCGGAACGAGGCTCTCCACTTGGGCGGCGGTCTGCTCAACCGCTTCGACACACTCCATGCCGAAGGGAATGTTGAGCCACCCACGGGCTTGCGCGTCCTCCCGCGCACGGGCCACAATGACGGCGTTGTACCCGGCTTTGTGTTGCACAACCTCTGCGCCCATGTCGCGGGCTTGCAGAACTTCGGGAGACAAGGCCCCCGTAGGTGTGTGAACCCGGCAGGGCACGCCGAGGTGCGCGGCAATGTGCGCCACGATGTTGACTTGGGGGGAGGCACGGCTTCCCGCCGTGACCAGCCCCTTCGTGGAGGGGTCGCGGGTCGCAAGGTGGTAACAGGACCGGGCCTTGCCCCCCGACACGCCTGCGACGGTGAACAGGTCGTCTCGCTTCGCCCACACGCCCCCGTGCAGTTCTTCTACCGGGGTCAGCGTCACCGCTTCAACCACACGAGCGTCGTCTCGTGCGCCTTGGTCACGAACCCGAGCGACCAGTTGCGCCGGAAGGTGAAGCCCGCGCCCGGCGCTCGGTTCTCGGTCACCACCTTGTCGTGGAGCACGAACCCGGCGTCCCGAGCGAACCCTTGGAACAGGCTGTCCATGTCCACAATGCCGTCCTCGCCGTGACGGACGGTGCCTACGGTCATGAGGACCGGGTGGAGGTCGGGGCGGTACTTGCCCGAGGGCTTCACGAGCCGGTGCAGGTGCCGGAACAACACGCGCATCCGGTCGTTGAACTCGTCGTCGGTCATGTGCGACAAGTCGCCCTCCGCGCCGCTGTACTTCTCAATGCCGTAGTAGGGCGGGCAGGTGAACACCCCGTCGAACAGGTTCTCTTGCCCCTCGTAAGGAGCGAGCGCGGTGCCGTCTCCGAGATGCAAGGTCGAGGCGGCTCCCGTGTCTCCGTGCTTGGCGCGGGCACGGTCGAGCAGCCGCTCGTTGATGGCAACCGTGTCCTTGCAGGTGTCGAAGCCCGTGTAGGACATCCCCAAGGAGTAGGTCATGACCGAGCGCGTGCCCCGCCCCATGAACGGGTCGAGGATGTGCGCGCCGGGCTTCATGTAGTAGTCGAGGAACAGGCGCGCTTGCGTCGGGTTGTAGGTCGAGAACTTGAGGTTGGTGGCGTAGCCGCTGTGTTCGTTGTCCCGTAGGTTCTTGCGCGGCTCACCCTCGTCGTCGCCCACGAGGGCCATGAGGTCGGCGTCCTTGTCGAAGTGCATGACGGACTTCGGGATGCCGTTGAAGCGACCCTTGAACGACTCCTCCCCAAGTTCTTCGTGGGCACGCCCCACGCTTTCGGCGTAGTTCACCTCGGCCTTGTTGGCGCGGACATAGTGGGAGCGGCGCACCTTGCTGTTGGAGGTGTCGAGGAACTCAAAGAGGTCGGTGTCGTTCTCGCCCGTCATGTTCTCGCCCGTCATGTGCTCATTCGTGTTGCTCATGCCTTCACCTGCTTGAAGAAGCGGGACGCCCCCCCGGTGTCTCCAAAGCCGGGGTCGTCATTCGACCACGACTTCTCCGAGGTCTTGCCCGAGCCGACATTGCCGCCACCGCTGCGGGTCACCGTCCGGCCTCCCGTGGACTTCGTGACCCCGCTCTGCGCGTCCAGCCCTGCTACGGGACAGCCGAGAACGCAGACCCACGCTGCGACCGTCTCGGTGCCGTCAGGGTCGGAGTACCCGCGACGGGTAGCCTCCGTAGGACGGAACCGCCATTGGGTCTTGTCTCCCCGTCCCCCATCCCCTTCCGGTCGGGTGTCCGTCCGATTTCCACCGACCTTCTTGGCCCCATCCTGCACACACCCGTCGAGGTGTTGAAGCACGAGGTTGGCGGGCCAGCGTCCTCCCGAGGGCGGGTTGTAGTTCTTCGGGGCCACCATCGAGTAGTCGCCATAGGTGACATTCCCGGTCACGGGGGCCGAGCCGAAGTCGGCGTGCTGGTTCTTGGTCTTGCTCTCGGCTTCGTCGGCCTCGGACGCGAACCCAACGCGGCAGGCGTCGATGTTCAGCGCACCTGTCCCCCACCGGAGGACATTGGCGGCAACGGTGCTCTCCGAGCACGGTTTACGCAGTAGATGAATGACCTTCATGGCTCACAGCCCGAAGAAGTCGTCAAGGGACTGCTCTTGCCCGTCACCCTCACCCCCCGCAGAGGGAGTGGGGGCCGCGTCCGAGACAATGTGGGCGCGGTTCCACCCCGCCGTCTCGTAGTCCCGGTGCCGAACGCGGGCGTCGGCTATCTCCAAGTACTCGCGCTCCCGCTCGATGCCAATGCCGTCGTGGCCCGTCTCAATGCAAGCGAGCAGGGTCGTCCCGCTGCCCAAGAACGGGTCAACGACGGGGCCGCGAGCCGGGTCGATGTCTCCCAAGAGCCGGACCATGACCTCCACCGGCTTGACGGTGGGATGCACATTCTTGCGCTTTCCAACCTCGTTTTCGTCGTCGCCACCACCGAACAGACCTTCTTCGCGCTCTGCGCGTGCGGCCTTGGCGGTGTAGTGGAGCCTGTCTCCCGCGCCTTCGCCGTGGACCCACAGGATAGCGTCTCGGACCTCAAAGCCCGTGTCCTCGGCAATGCACGCGCCCGTGTGCCCCGTAGGCTCCTCGTCGGGGGCTGCAAGCAGGAGGTGTGCTCCCGGCTTCAACACGCGCAGGGCCTCGGGGAGCCACACCGCCTGTCCTGCAAGCGAAGAACTTTCGACCGTCAGCCCGTGAACGCTCGCATCGGCGTGCTCCCCCCAAGAGAAGGTGTCGGGGTCAGCGATGTGCAGGTAGACACACTCGCCGCCCTCGGTCGTGGTGAGCGTGCGCTCCTCGGGAGAGACGAGCGCGCGGAGGTAGTCAGCAAGGTCTTGTGGCATGGTCATGGTTTCACCTGTTTGAAGAAGCGGGAGGCCCCACCTTCGTCGGTGAACCCCCTTTCGGTCGTGTCCGTGACCGAGTTGGAGTTCCACACCATCGCGGTGCCTTCGGTTGCATAAATGGGCTTGCCCGTTGGCTTTCGCATGACCGCCTTGGTGGTGCCACTCTGCGCGTCCAACCCCGCCACGGGACAGCCGGGGGCGCAGGTCCACGCCGGGATGGTTTCGGTGCCGTCATCAGACACCCAAGCGCGTCGGGCAAGGGGGGCATCACCGGGGTCTATGTTGGCCGGGCCTTCGGTTCCAGCATACCGCGATCCGGTAGCCTCCATAGCCTTGACCTTCTTCACCCCCTCCTGCACACATTCGGGGAGGTGTTGCAGGACGAGGTTGGCGGGCCACCTTCCAAGCGGACTGCCGGGCACCCATCCGTCAGCGGCGTAGCCGTTCACAAACCCGCTGGTCGCTTTGGCACCGCCCCCGAACGCATCGGTAGCAGAAATGCGGGTCGCGTCGATGTTCAAGGCCCCCGTCCCCCACCGGAGGACATTGGCGGCAACGGTGCCCTCGGAGCACGGCTTCCGCAGTAGGTGTATGACCTTCATGGCTTCCTCCCCACGAGTACAGGTTCCCACGAGGGCTTGAGTGCTGTCCCGAAACCCGCCCATGTGTGGGCCTCGGGGGTCACGGGGACGTAAGGCGGTACGGGGTTGGAGGTCAGTTTCTCGCCCCCCTTGGCACCGTACCTTCCCTCGCCGGGGAGGTGGGTGCTCGCCGTGGGGATGGCCCGCCCCCTGTCCCCCGTAGCCCCGAGGGACTTGTCAATGAACAGGGCGAGGTTCTTCGACTTCGGGAACCCGCTGCCGTACCCCCATGCTTCAAGGTGGAGGCCGGTGAACCCTGCGTCCTGCATGGCGGCACTCATGCGGTGAAAGGTGCGGGTGGCCGAGAACGCCTTGAGCACCCCACCGGGGACAAGAACTCGGTAGCACGCGGCCAACCACTCGCGGTGCCACTCCTGCGCTTCCTTGGTGGCCTTGCTCAATGCCCCGTAGTCGGGGAGGTTTGCCATACGCCCTGCGAGGGAGCGCCCGTAGCGTTCCTTGCGGGCTATGTCGGCTTCGCTCGTCGGGTTGAGCAGGTTGCGGGTCAGCGAGTCCCACTCCTCGCCCATTAGTTCCAACCCATGTTATAGTGGGGTTATCCGTAAGGCGGGTCGCACACCACCGCACCGACACAGTTTGCGGGAAGGTCGGCCAAGACCTCCAAGCAGTCACCGTGTCGGAGACGGAGGGTTTGACCAGCCTTACGGCCCCAAACCTCCTTCGTCATGAGAGTCTCCGATGCTTGAACGAGAGTGTCCGGTCTGCCAACGAACGTACATGGCAGACCCGCAACGACTGAAACACGGGCGGCAGACTACCTGCTCTCGGGCGTGCTCTTACGCCCTCCGAGGACAGGCCAAGGCGGTGTCCTCTACCGAACCTTGCGGGGTGTGTGGAACCCCCGTGACACGCCCTCCGTCGAGACAGGCGCGGGCAAAGTGCGCCACCCCGCTTTGCTCCAAGACGTGCCTCTACCGTGCGCGGAAGTTGGGCTTGGTAAGGAATGTTCTCACGAAGCCCCTGTCCATTCCCCAGCATACACGGGCCGCACAGGCCGAGCGCATGAGAGCCGTCAACGCTGCACGAAAGCAAGCAGGAAACTACTCCCCCGCCCCCGAGGTGAGGGAGAAGATTAGCCTCGGCGTGGCAAGGGCTATTGCCGAGGGGCGCATTTCGCGGGTGTCTCGACTTGAGGTTGAAGTGGGGGCTATCCTTCAAGCCTTGGGAGTGCGGGCCTTGCCGCAGTATGCCTTGCACGACGAACAGGGGCGGTTTGCCGCTGTATTCGACTACTTCCTCCCCGACTTCGGGGTGGCATTGGAGGTCAACGGCACCTATTGGCACACCGACCCTCGCGCTTACCCCAACGGCCCTGTGAAGCCGTCGCAGCACCGCGTAGCGGGCAAGTATGCACGAAAGGTAGGGTTGCTGCATCAACGAGGAGTGCCGTTGGCCGAAGTGTGGGAGATGGACTTTCGGGCCGACCCGCAACAAGCGGTTCGGGATGCCCTTTCTGCATGGTTGCCGTAGATTACCCGTGGTGATGTGACGACCCGCCCCCGTGCCGCAAGACGAGTTGGGTCATGCGGGCTTCCTTCCTACGAGCACGGGCTCCCACGAGGGCTTGAGGGCCGTCCCCCACCCACCCCACAACTTCGCGGCGTCAGTCGCGGGAATGTAGGCGCTGTATTCGTCGGTCAAGCCCGTTGGAGCCTTGCCGTCTCCCCCACCCATTGCAAGAACTTTGCGCGGGGGCAAACTGCCCTTGCCCCGTTTTTGCGGGTCGCCTTTCGTGCTGCCTTGGGGCGTGCCTCGTGCTGCCTTGTCGAGCGCGGACGAAATGTTGAGTGACTTCGGGAAGCCACTCCCGTAGTTCCATGCTTGGACGCTGATTTTCGTGAAACCTGCACCCTGCATAGCAGCGGCCATGCGGTGAAAGGTCCGCGTAGCAGAGAAGGCTTTGACCACCCCACCGGGAACAAGAACCCGGTACAGGTGCGCCCACAACTCGGGGCTGTCCGCAATGCCCGTTCCGTCCCACCCCTTGCCCATGAATGACAACTCATAGGGCGGGTCGCAGACGACGGCTCCGACCGAGCCCTCGCCCAACTCTTGCAGGCGCACAAGGCAGTCGCCATGTCGCAGGTGAAGGGTGACGCTCATGCCCGTCTCCTACCCGTGGTGGGGTGACCAGCACCCCCGGCAACGGGCTTCGTAGGTGTCCTTGGCTCCAACGAGCACTTGCTCGGGAGAGGCCGTGAGCCGCTGCGAGCGGGTCGCGTCGGCTCCGCACTTCATGCAGACCGCCGTTACTTTGCTTACCGTGTCAGCCACCGCGAGCAGACGCGGAACAGGACCGAACGGCTCGCCCAAGTAGTCGAGGTCGAGTCCCGCGAGCACGACCCGCACGCCCCGTCCTGCCAACAACTCTGCCACGGCGCACACGCGGGGGTCGAAGAACTGCACCTCGTCAATGCCCACCACGTCCACTTGCTCGTACTTCGCCGCGTGGTCGAGAATGTCGTCGGCGCACTTCACGGGAATGGACGGGAACAGCACCCCTGCATGGGAGGCGATGTCCGTCTCGGAGTAGCGGTTGTCAATGGCGGGCTTGAAGGCGAGCACCTTCTTGCCCGCGAAAGTAGCCCGCCGCAGACGCCGGATAAGTTCTTCCGTCTTGCCCGCGAACATGCCTCCGCAGATGACCTCGACGCGACCCTGCATGACCGTCACTCCTCGACCCGCACCTTACCGCCCACCTGTTTGAAGAAGCGGGAGGCTCCACCCGTGTCGTTGTAGATTGCATGTTCGACAGACACGGCTTTACCACCATGCACTCCCACGAACTGTCCGCAGTCGTTCGTGTAGACCTTTCGGCCTCCGGTTCCGTTGCCGTTCTTGATTGTCCCACTCTGCGCGTCCAACCCTGCCACGGGACACCCTGCCCCACAGGCCCACACGGGCACGGTGCTCGGGGGGACTTGTTCGCTCTCGTAGGGGTGACCCGCACCCCCACCGAACGGCTTGGCTCCGTCCGTGAAGCGGTTGACGGTGTACCCCGCTTCTTCACGGGTTCCCGTTTGCTCACAGGTCGGGAGGTGTTGCAGGACGAGGTTCGCGGGCCAGCGTCCTGTGGGCTTGTAGGTCGGTATGGCCTTCCCAATGAGGGAGGCTGCACCGAACGCGCCCGTCACGGCTCCTTCGGAGTGCTGCTGCCGCTGCACGCGGTCGAAATCCACTTCGCCGCTCTCGTACCCGATGCGGGTCGCGTCGATGTTGAGTGCGCCTGTCCCCCACCGGAGGACATTGGCGGCAACGGTGCCCTCGGAGCACGGCTTCCGCAGTAG
>SXGQ01393288.1_pt1 | contig 26497 bp, 19 predicted proteins | sample 3178371 | NCBI WGS metagenome assembly SXGQ01 (sample SAMN11356859, study PRJNA531348) | freshwater metagenome | isolation source: freshwater sample F1-20 | place: China: Fuxian Lake, Yuxi | collected 2017-12-25 | reverse complement strand
GCCGTGCGCGACGGCGACTGGAAACTGCTCCTGACCGACGAGGCCAAGCGCGTTGCGTTGCACCATCTCACCACCGACCGCGCCGAAGCGGTCGATGTCGCGAAGGACCACCCGGAAATCGTCACCCGCCTCACGCACCTCGCGCTCGCGTGGAAAGCCTCCCTGCCCACCACCGTCGATCCGTCCTGCATCAGCGCCGCCGATCGCACTGCGGCAGCCACGACGCCCACCGCGCCCGTCGCACCGAAATCTGCCGCCAAAAAAACCGCACCCGATCGCGCCGCCGCGTTCGCGCGCATGGACACCAATCACGACGGTGTCCTCACCCTCGCAGAATACTTCGCCGGCCTGAAAGGCGCGGAAAACCTCGAACAGCGCTTCAAGAATTTCGACAAAAACGGCGACGGGAAACTCACCCGCGAGGAGTTCCTCACGCCCTCCGGAAAATGATTTTCCCTTTTCACGATCCCGCGAGACCGACGCACGCGATGGCCGGCGTGGGGCGTGCTGGCCGGTGCCCATGAATTTTTTCCACCGAGTTTGCCGCGCTACCCGAACAGGTTGTCGCCCTCGACGAGCAAAAATCGCCGCCCGCGGAGTTTCGCCCCACGGCTCCGTTCGATTTCTGTTGCTGATGGATCTCCTGCATCAAATCGCGGGCGTGTTGGCAGGCGGTGTGCTCTTTTTCGCAATGCTCCCTTGCCCACAGTCCCAAGATCGTGTGGATTCCACTCGCTCAAGTCACCCTGCTTGAATGCCAGGATGGCACGCTCTGAAACGCCCAAATCGTCACACCCAATCGCATGCCCCCGACCGCACCACGCCGAACGCTTGATCCAGCTAAACCGACACGCGTGCCGTCACTCACCCGGCGCAGCTTCGTCGCGCTGCCACTGATGGTCGCCGCACACCGCGCCGTCGCGGCGGCAACGTCGAACTGGCCGTCGTTTCGCGGCCCGTTGGCGAATGGCGTCGGCGATTCATCGCCGCTGCCTACCGAGTGGAAGGTAAAGTGGAAAACTCCGGTTGACGGCCTCGGCCACTCGAGCCCGGTGGTCTGGGGCGATCGGCTCTTCGTCGCGACGGCGGTAAACTCCGCTGGCAAGTCGCCCATTAGGCTCGGCCTCTACGGCGACCGCACCGCCGCGGAGGAAACCGCCGAGCAAGCGTGGAAAATCATCTGTTTCGACAAGCGCACGGGCAAGGTGATCTGGGAGCAAACAGCGCATCAGGCCGTGCCCCGCACGCAGCGACACATGAAGGCTACACAGGCCAACACGACGCTCTCGACCGATGGCAAAGTGCTCGTCGCGTGCTTCGGTTCCGAGGGATTGCACTGTTACAGCCTAGACGGGGAGCGCCGCTGGAAGAAGGACCTCGGCGTGATCAACGTCAGCAAATACGGTGTGGGCTGGGGCTACGCGAGTTCGCCCACCCTCCACGGTGATCGGATCGTCGTCCAGTGCGACGCGCCCGACAATCCCTACCTCGCAGCGTTCCGTCTCTCCGACGGCGAGGAAATCTGGCGCACGCCGCGCAAGGACCTTTGCGAGCGCTGCTGGGCGACGCCCTACGTGCACACTGAGGGCGGGCGCACCCAGGTAGTCGCCAACGGCTGGCCCTATGTGGCGGGCTACGACTTCACCACCGGCGCGGAGCTCTGGCGGCTGAAAACCGGCGGCGACAACCCGATCCCCACGCCGTTTTCCGCGCACGGCTTAATCTACGTAGCCAACGGCCACGGCGCCGCCGCTCCCGTGTGGGCGATCCGCCCTGGCGCGAAGGGCGACATCACGCCAGCGGCCGGCGAGACCTCGAGCCCGTTCGTCGCGTGGTCCGATCAGAAGAGTGGCATCTACATCCAGACGCCGCTCGTTTACCGCGACCTGCTCTACTGCGGGTCGAACGCCGGGATCTTGAAGTGCCTGGACGCTCGGGACGGCAAATCGCACTATCAGGAGCGCGTAGTCCCCGCCGCCGCCGGCTTTTCGGCGTCGCCGGTGGCCGGAGACGGTAAAATTTACTGCACCAGCGAGGAAGGCGACGTGCATGTGATCGCCGCCGGCCCGGAGTATCGGAAGCTCACCGTCAATCGCCTCGAAGAACCCGCGATGGCCACCCCCGCCATCTCGGAGGGGCAGCTTTATTTCCGCACGCTGAATTCATTGGTCGCGGTCGGCTAGCCCGCATCCATCACTTTTTTAAAAAAATGGTAACTGCTCACGCCGGGGTGTGCACGGGCTAGATTTTTGCAGAAAGAGCTGAGTTCCAGACCGGGGATCTACTATGGCCTCAGACCATGGCGAACATCGTGGTGCAAGGCCGAGCGCTGGAGGAGGCGCAACTGCAGGCGATCCAGGCGTTGGTCGATGGCAATCCGGACTGGTCGCGGCGGCGTGTGGCGGATGCTTTGGTGCAAGGTTGGGATTGGCGCAATGCGGCGGGCCGCTTGAAGGACATGTCGTGTCGGCGGCTGTTGACCCGGCTGGAAGCGAAGGGGCTGGTGCGGTTGCCGGCGCGACGCCAGGTGTCGACCAAACGCAAGACGAGGGTGATCGCCGCAGTTCCGGGGGTGGATCAAAGCGAGTTGGTCGCCACGCTGGCGGCGGTGCAACCGGTGAGCTTGGAGCAGGTCGGCTATGGGACGGCGACGACCGCGTTATTCGATCATCTGCTCGCCAGGTATCATTACCTGGGTTACTCCTATCCGGTGGGGGCCAACGTGCGTTACCTGGTCCGCGGGCGGGATGGGCGGGTGTTGGCTTGCGCCGTCTGGGCCTCGGCGGCGTTGAAGGTGGGGTGCCGCGATCAGTGGCTGGGCTGGACGAGCGCGCAACGCCTGGCGGGGTTGGCGGGGTGGCGAACAACACGCGGTTTTTGATTTTGCCGTGGGTGCGGGTGCCGCAGCTCGCGAGCCATCTGCTGGGTCTGATGACGCGGCAGTTGTTCCACGACTGGCGGGAGCGCACCGGGCAGCACTTGGCGCTGGTGGAGACCTTCGTGGATGAAACGCGTTTTCAGGGCACCTGCTACCGGGCGGCCAACTGGCGCGACCTTGGGCGCACCACGGGACGAACCCGGGACGACCGTTACAGCCAGATCCAGGTGCCGACCAAGCGCGTGCTGGTCCTGCCACTACAAGCGTTGGCGCGGCTGCGCCGGGAGTTGGCCGGATGATCGACTTGCCCGAAGTTTGCGCGCGTCGGCCGGAGCTGGCTGCGCTGGCGGCCCGGGGACCGGCGGCGATGATCGGGCGTATCCTCGAACTGGAGCAGGAGTTGGCGCAGGCCCAACGCCGACGCAGCCCGATCGGCGACAGCCGCACCACCCACGCGCCGCCTTCGAGCGATCCCCGCCCCAAGCCGCGCAGCCAGCGCCGCAAGAGCCAACGTCGCACGGGCGGCCAACCCGGGCATCCCGGGCACCGGCTAGAGCCGGTGCCAAAGCCCGATCACATCGAGCGGCATCCGGTCGTCCGCTGCGGCGTGTGCGCGCTCGACTTGACGACGCAGCCGGTGACGCAGGTGCGCAAACATCAGGTGTTCGATCTGCCGCCGACCCCGCTGGTCGTGACCGAACATCAGCTGGAGTCTAAATGCTGTCCCCGCTGTGCCGCCGTGCCCCAGGCGCCGCCGCCGCCTGGGGCCGAGCAACCGACCCAATACGACGCGCGCCTGGCGGCCTTCGTGATTTATTTGCACAGCGCCCATTTTCTGCCGTTGCAACGCCTCACCGCCTTGATCGCCCAATTGACCGGCCACCAGATCAGCGAAGGGTGGATCAAAAACTGTCACGCGCGCCTGTCGTCCCGGCTCGATTCGTTCATGGACGCCGTGACCGCGGCCCTGCGCGCGGCCAAGGCGGTTTGCTGCGACGAAACCGGCTTTCGGTTTATCGGCCAGCGCTTTTGGCTGCATGTCTGCTCCACCGCCACGCTGACGCTGCTGGGCTGTCACCGGTGCCGGGGGACAGCGGGCAGCGCCGCGCTGGGTGTCCTGCCCGATTATAAAGGCATCGCCGTGCACGATCACTGGCCGCCCTACTTCACCTTCTCCTGCCAGCATGCCGTCTGCAACGAACATCACATCCGCGAACTGGCCGCCGCCCGCGAGGGCGTCGGCCAGACTTGGGCCGTCGATTTGCAACAGGTCCTCTCCGACGCGTTGGAGTTGAAGCGACGCTATCATGGCGGCGGCCAAGCGAGCCCGCCGGCCGAAATCGCCACCCTGACTTCCCGTTATGAGGCCTGCCTGCAGGCCGGCTACGTCGCCAACCCGCCGCCCCAACCCACCGGACCGCCCAAGCGTGGCCGCCAGCCCCGCGGTAAGACGCTCAGTTTGCTGGACCGATTGCGCAATCGACAGCTCGAGACCCTGCGCTGTCTGCACGACCCTCACGTGCCTTGGTGTAACAACCAAGCCGAACAGGATATCAGGATGGTGAAGGTCCAACAGAAGATCTCCGGGGGCTTTCGCACCGAGCAGGGTGCGGTCGACTTCTGCCGCATCCGCTCCTATCTGGGCACGCTGCAGAAAAACCAGCTCAACCTCTTCGACGGCATCGTCCAAGGCTTGGCCGGTCAGCCTTGGCTGCCCTCGAATAAACCGTCAGCCGCCCCCGAGAAAACGGTCTCCGCTCAGCCGCCGCAAAAAATAGCCGCCTGAGCAGTTACGATTCGCTATGATTGTTACGATGCAGTGCAGCTCGCCGACAAGAATGAACTCGGAATGAAGGAGCCGATGACGACGATGTTCACTGTGCCGAAACTTCCCCGCCTCTTTCGTTGGTGCGCCGTGCTCGGCGTGACCATCCGTGGGGTGGTGCGTTTGGCCGCGGCGGAAGAGACGACGAATTATTCGGCGCGTCCGGCGCTCGGTGATCTTGTGCTCGGAGGGCGAGCGCTGACTCCGAAGCTTGATCTGCGAGCTGAAGCCAATGGCGAAACGGCCTACCTCGGGCTCTCGTTTCGGCCGAGCGAACTTCCTTTGGAAATCAATCTTCGCACCGCACCGGGCGGCAAGGCACCGGTCGTAAGGCTGCGGTCACGGCTCGAGGGCTTGCAGGATGAATGGGAGGATCATGATAGCCAAATGTACCTCATGCTGCGTTTCCTTGATCGGGACAATCGCCCTGTCGGCAGTGCGGCGTTCATTCGCCAGGGCGAGAGTCCGGGCTGGGGCGGCCTGCCCCAGAACTCACGTTGGCACCGGCATGCGGACGAAACCGTCGTGCCGGAACGAGCCAGCAGATTGCGGATTTTAATGGTGTCGGGTGGCGTGCCGCGCACGACCGGGTTCTGGACCATTCGCCGTTTACAACTCACGGCGTTGACGCTCGGGTCCGATACGGCGACGGGGAGGGAACTCTATAAACTCGAACATCTGCGCGGATCAGGTCTTGAGTCTGCCCGCGGGAATCCCCTCGGATGGGTGCGCGATGGCACCGGCCTAAACATTCCGCGTTTGTATGCTCATGCCGAAGGAAACGAGGCCCCGGAGCCGCTACTCGCTTTGGTCGATGTGGAACCTGACAACACGGGAGGTTGGCTGATGAACTTGGACGCGATCGCTCCGGTCTTGCCCGGCCAGCGTCTGCGGTTGGAAAGCGATGAAATGTATAGCATCGGTCGCGGCCACGATGCGGCGTTGTCCTTCCGCATGCTCCCGGTCGGCAACTACGTGTTTCGTGCGTGGGCGACGGACGAACTGGGGCGGCCGACGGGACCGTCTCTCCGCCTGCCGATTGAGGTGCGCCCGCCGTTTTATGCGACGCCGTGGTTTCGGCTGTGCGGCGCCAGTTTCGCCGTCGCTGCTCTGCTCGGCGCGGTGCGTTATCTCACGTGGCGCAAGCTACAGCGCGAAGTGCAGCGGTTGGAGAAACGTCGCGCTGTGGACGAAGAACGGACGCGCATGGCGCGGGATCTGCACGATGAAATGGGCGCGCGTTTTACCCAGATTTCGCTGTTGGCCGGACGCGCTTTGAAATCCGCGCCGGCGGACGCGGCGGTCCAGGAGCCACTCCGGAACATCAATGGCGCGGTGAAGGAACTCGCCGCCGCCCTCGAGGAAATTGTCTGGGCGGCGAATCCCTCGCACGACTCGCTCGAAGGGTTCAGTAACTATCTGAGCCAATATGCCGGAATCCTGTTGCGCGACGCCGGCGTGCGTTGCCGGCTCGATATCCCGCCGTTGTTGCCGCCGCGGACGCTCCCGAGCGGGCTGCGCCACCGGCTCATGATGGTGGTGAAGGAGGCGTTGAACAACGCCCTCAAACACGCGCGCGCGACCGAAGTGCGCGTGCAACTCGAGCTCGACGGCGATCGTCTGCGCGTGACGGTGGCGGACAACGGCAGTGGTTTCGATCCCGCGGCGGTGAAGCGCGGTAATGGGCTCGATCATTCCGCGCGACGCATGGAGGAGGTCGGCGGCACGTGCCTCGTGGAATCAACTCCGGGGGCAGGCACGAAAGTGCGGCTTAACGTGCCGTTGCCGACGGCAGAGGAGCACGCATGAGACCGGGCGTAGTCATCGTAGAAGACGACCGCGCGGTGCGGGAAAATCTGGCGGCGCTCATTCGCACGGATGAACGCTTGCGTCTGCTGGGGGCCTTTGGCTCGGCGGAGGAAGCGCTGCGGGAAGCTCCGGTGCTCCAGCCGACCCTCGCGGTGATGGATATCAATTTGCCGAAGATGAGCGGCATCGAATGTGTCGTGCGCCTTAAGACCCAGTTGCCGCGATTGCTGGTGCTCATGCTCACGGTCTACGAAGACGACGATAGTGTTTTCCGCGCGTTAAAGGCGGGGGCCAACGGCTATCTGATCAAGCGCGATGTGGCCGAAAAACTCTTGGATGCGCTCCAAGAAGTCCAACACGGCGGGGCGCCCATGTCGGCTCACATCGCCCGCCAAGTTGTGCAGTTTTTTCATCGGAGTGAAAAACCGGTGGTGGAGTCCGAGCGGCTTTCGCCCCGAGAGCAGGAGATCCTTGATCTGCTCGTGAAGGGCCTGGTGCTGAAGGAAGTCGCCGACCAGCTCGGCATCGGTCTGGAAACGGTGCGAACGCACGTGACCCACATTTACCAAAAACTCCATGTGCGCAGCCGGACCGGGGCCGTCGTAAAATACCTGCGACAAGGGCAGTAGTGGTTCTACGATCGCGTTCCGGCGTGATTAGCAGTTCGGAAATCCACCGCTTAAAACGCTCACCCGTTGACAGCGATCTGTCGGTCGCGTGTCTCTTTACGTCGTGATCGCTGCGGCCGACTTCCGAGCTAACGCAAGATCGCCAGGAAAATTCGCGAGGCAAAGCTGCACCGACGGGCCATCCCTGACACCAAAGAATCAACTCCTCCCAAACCCATGTTAACCCCATCCACCCTCCTTCGCGCCGTCCGCGGTCTCGCCGGTTTCCTGTTGTTGAGTCTCGCCGGCAGTGCGGCCGTTTCCCCCTCCTTCGGTCAATCCGCGGTCGCACTCGAGAAATTTGAAATCAAGGGCGAACGCTTCGAAACCCGTAACGTGGACCAGCCCCGCACGGAGAACGACATCACTCCCTACGTGGTCGTCGACCGCGAACTCATCGATCGCAGCGGCGCGATTTCGATGCAGGACTTCATCACGCAGCTCCCGCAGAACACCGCCAACGCGGTCTCACCGAGTGGCATCGGCAACACCAACGCCAACGTGAGTGTGATCAATTCCCGCGGCCTCGGCGCAGCCGATACGCTCGTCCTCGTCAACGGCCGGCGCCTGCCCAGCGGGTCGGCGTCGTCCACCGCGTCCGGGCAAGCCGACCTCAATACCATCCCCCTCGCGGCCGTCGAACGCATCGAGTTTCTGCCCAGCTCGGCGGGCGCGATCTACGGCGCCAACGCCACCGGCGGCGTCGTGAATATCATCCTCCGCAGCGATTACCGCGGCTTCGAGGTTTCCGCGACTTATGGCAATCGCACGAGTGCGGGCGACACCGCGCGGGTGGGTTTTTCGCTCGCGGGCGGCATGGTGTTCAATCAGGGCCGGACCCAGTTGATGATGTCGGCGAATTTTTCGCACAACAACGGCATGTCCAACAACGAGGGTGGATTTTACGCCCGCATGCGGACGCGCGTGCTGGAGCGCAATCCCTCGCTTTTCACCGGGCTGGCGTTTCCGGCCATCGGCGCGAACCTCAATATCCAGCGCGCTGCCGGCGCTACCCCAAACCTGCCGATCCTCAACGTGCCCTATGCGTCAGTCCCGCGCACGTCGAACGGTCTCCTGACAGCATCGCAGCTCATTCCGCAGCTCGACAACGACGCCACGGAAGGTTGGGGCGCGCGCGGCGGGGGCGGCCAGAACTGGACGCGGCAGGAGCAGGGCATTCGCGCGCTCATGACCGAGTTGACGCACCGCTTCACGAAGGAGACGGAGGCGACGCTCCAGGTGAATCTGGCCGAAAACACGGCGTTTGTTCTGGACGGCGAGTTTCTCCAAACCTCGGTGCCAGCCGCCAACCCCTACAATCCTTTCGGTACTGCGGCGCTCGGCGCCGCCGGCGTGCCGGTGCTGATCACAACGCGCCTGCACGACACCGCGAACATCCCGCGCAACACCAAAACCCAAACCTGGAATGTGCTGAGTTCGTTGAAAGGCAGGCTCCCCGGCGACTGGCGCTGGAACGGCGACGTTTCCTACGGTCACTCCACCCAGAGCCGCCGGTTGAGTACGGTCGTGACGTCGCGCGTGACCGCGGCGCTGGCCGGCACTCTGCCGGGATTTGTCGGTAAATTCTACAATCCTTTCATCGGGCCCGCCAGCGGCCTCGCCAACGATCCGGCCCTCGTGGCCGAAATCAGCCGGATCAACGTGCAGGGCGCCAGCACCGGAATGTGGTCGAGCGCCCTGCGGGTTGCAGGGCCGATCCGGTTTCTGCCGCTGGTCGAGCCGCAGCTCTCGGGCGGGGTCCAGTGGCGCACCGACTCGGCTTTCAACGGACTCAACGGCGACATCGTGGTCGGCACCAACAGCCCGCCTACCGCGACCGTTACGCCCGACATCACGCGCAAGACCTACGCCACCTATGCCGGAGCGACCGTGCCGCTGATCGACGCGAAACGTCCCAGTCCGTTCGCCAAGCGCCTCGAGATCACGGGGTCGGTCCGCAACGAGCACCAGTCAGGCGAAGTCGATGGAGCCACCAAGGCTCGCAGAAAGGGATCCTATGCCAGCACCACCACCGCGACGGGCCTGCGGTTTGAGCCGATCACGGGTATGACGTTTCGGGCGAGCTACGGCGAGGGCTTCACCCCGCCGTCGGTGGGCAACATCGGGGCCGCCCTCTCCGGCGAACTTCCGCTGATCATCACAGACCCGCGTCGCGGCCAATCCTACTCTGTCGCCGACACGGTCAGTGGCGGCAACCCGGGCCTGGCACCCGAAACTTCGCAGAGCTTCAATTATGGCTTAGTGTTCCAGCCGCGCTGGCTCACGGGCTTCCGGATCAGCGCAGATTTTTACCGTATCAAGAAGCAGGATCGCATCGTCAATTTGTCCACGACCACCCTGCTGGCGAACGAATCTCTGATGCCCGCCGAGCGGATCACGCGGGCCGCACCGACCGCCGCCGACACTGCCGCCGGCCGTCCCGGCGTGATCGCCTTCCTCGACCTCACGCCGATCAACTCCACCGAGCTGCTGACCGAGGGCATGGACGTGAACGTAGGCTACAAGTTTGCTCTCGGAGACAACCGTTTCGATGTGAGCGCACTCGGGACCTTCGTGGACAAATACAGAACGCAGCTGGCCATCGGACAGCCCTCGCGCGAAGACGTCGGCTGGCCCTACCGGACGGCCAACGCTCCGCTGAAGCGCCGCGGCAACGCGCGCGTGTTCTGGGGCCGACAGGCTTTCACCGCGGGTGTGACGTGGCGCTATTTAGGCTCCTACCAAATTACTACGTCCCCCGCCGTCGATCTCGTCACCGGTGGTCGCGTGGCCAGTGCGTCGGAGTTCGACGTCCAGACGAGTTACAGTTTTTCGTCCCGCGGACGGTCCGGCGTGTTTCGGTGGCTGGATCGCACCAAGGTCGCGATCGGCGCGAGCAACGTATTGGATCGTGACGTGCCGTTTTACTTCACGGGCATCGCCAACACCGGGATATCCGGGCTCTACTACAGCCCGCTCAGCGATCCGATCCAGCGCTTCGTTTACATGACGGTGAAGAAAAGTTTCTAAATGCAAACCTGTGCCCGGTGTGGGTAGTTAATGTGAAGGTGCCGTTCCAAATTTCCATGACACACGATTCGCAAGGCAGGAGCCCGCTTGCGGGCGATTTCTCGGCCTGAATCGCCCGCCAGCGGGCTCCTACCCCAGCCGGTCACGCCGACTTCGAACCTTTCAGTTCGAGCTCCGCTTCGCACTCCGGCGAGCCGCGGCCGAGGTCGCGGCAGATTTCCGGTCGCCGCTCGTAGATCGTGCAAAAAAACTCCTTCGAGCCGTCAGTCGTCATCCGCACATCGAGCGCCGCACAGTGACCGTCCCGCATCCGCATGAACGCGCGGTTTCCAATGAAGTGCGCGAGGCGGTCCGCCTCGTCGCCGAGGCGCGACCAATCGTCTCCGCGGACCCAGACATACTCCTCAGATTCGGAGTAACAGCACACTCCACAGCGCAGGCAACTGGCGGAAATTGTCGGGTTCATCCGGTGCGACACCGCAGGTTCGTCTCAGAAATCCAACGTCGTCGTCAACCGGAAGCTGCGCGGCTCGTTCAGATACACCCGGCGGACGCCCGTGTAGTTGTCGTTGTAGCGGCCGACGTTCGCGAGGTAGTGGTTGCCGACGTTCTTCACGTTGAGCTGCACGGTCGCGGGGACCTTCGCCCACGGCAGACGGAAACGATAGCCGGCGAACGCATCGCCGAGCAGCGACTCGTTCCCCCAGTAGATATAGCCGGTCGCCTTGTCCCAGCTCATAAAATTTTTCCCATTGTAGCGCACGGAACCGCCGATGAACGCCCCGCGCAGCGCGCCTTCGCGGAAGGCATAGCGCGCGGTGCCGTTGAGCTTGTGCGGGCGGGAGCCGAAGGGAGAATTCTGCCGGTCCACTTGGAAATTCAGCTCGCTGTAGAGTTCGCTCACCGCGGTTTCGAAAACGGCAAGCTCTGCGGGATTATCTTTCAGCTGCGTGCGCCACTGCGGCACGCGCGTGCCGAAGAAGTCGAAGACCTCGGCGAAAAAATTCTCCCGGCGGCGCTCCGAGTGCGAATAGCTGGCGCGGAGCGTGAGGCTCTTCGTGGGGTTGGCCACGATTTCGATTTCGAGGCCCTTGGTGAAAATGTCGATGGAGGCGGAGGTCCAAGTGACGGCCTGGCGATCGTAGTCGGCTTGCAAGATTTTTCCGGTATTACGCAGTTGTGTAAGCATGGTCGTGAGGTTGTCCACGCCGAGCGCGTTGCTCCCGGGGAGAATCGGCGAGTCGTTGAGCTGCTGCGTCTCGAACCACGTGGTGCGGATGAAGAGGCGGTCGTCGCCGAGCACATCGAACATCACGCCGAAGTCGCGGCCGCGGCCTTCGGTGGGCTCGGGCACCTCACCGTTCGGGAGCACCGTGCGGTCGAAGCGCGGTTGGCCGTTGTTGCGCGACAGATTGTAGAAGAGCGAGAGGCGCTTGGTCGCGTGGAGCACACCGCCGGCGGTAAACGTCGTGGGCTCGTAGCGGTGGCGCACATGGTTGCCGTCAAAATACCACTCGCCGGCAGCGATGAGCTTCGAGGTCACGCGCGGGTCATTGGGATCGGTGACGCGCTGCTCTTGCGCGTTCTTGAACTTGATGGTGTCGCGGCGCGCGCCGACCGTGGTGACGAGGCGGTCTTTCCGAAAGAAACTCTGCGCGGCGAACATGAAGCTCGTGATGTCCTTCACCGTTTGCGTGTTCGCCCGCGCGCGGGACGCATAGGTGCTCGTGTAGGTGCGGCCGTTGTAAACGAAGGGCGCAACGGGCAGCGTGGGGTCGGCACCGTAGTAGGTGGTATAGTCGCCGTCGGTGATGTAATTGCGGCGCGTGAGTTGATTCTGCGCGTTCTCGGCCGTCGTGGCATTGACGATCGGGATGTTCCGATCGTCCACGAGGATCTCGTCGCGCCAACGGCGGAGGCGATCTTGCGTGGAGGCCTCGGCGAGCACGGCGACGCGATGGCGGCCGAACCAGCGGCGGGACTGACCGAAATCGCCGGCCAAGCTGAGGCGGAAGATTTCGTTGGTCGTTTTGATGCAGTCCTTGAACCACACGGATTCGAAGTAGAGGCGGCCGACGAAGGGATTCGGAATCGTGCCCGTAGCACCGTCGGGGCGCGGCAGCGTGGGATTGGGATCGGCGCGGAGATTGGCACCCCCAATTGCCATGCCGTGGGCCTCGACGTCGGCGGTATTGCGGAAATAGGCGAGCTCGGCGAAGAGGCTCAACGGGAGGCGCTGTTGCACGGTAATCTGCCGGGTATCGAAGGTCTGGTGACGCGTGCCGCCCGGGCCCGTGAGATCGTAGTTGTAGGGCGAAACGGACGGCGGCAGCAGCGTCTCGACGCCGAAGCGGTTAACGGTCTGGAACTCACCACGGTAGTTGTAGATTGTGCGATTTTGATCGGCGAAGGTGAAGCGCTGGTTCGTGGAGCTGAGGCGGTTGAGTCCCGCGAGCGCGACGGTGCCGTCGGTGAGCGGCTTGCCGGCGTCCTGCCACGCGGTGATTTGGTCCTGGCCGTTCCAGCCGAGGGTGAGGTTGTTGTCCATGCGCCCCTTCTCGTAGGAGACGTGGACAGTGGTGGACTTGAACGGCTGATACGCCGCCGCGACGGTCCAGCGGGCCTGGTCGTTAAAGTCCCAGTGGCGCCAGCCTTGGGAATCCTGATAAAGGCCGAGCAGACGCACCGAGAGTTTCTTCGGGATGAGCACCCGATTGTAGTCGGCCTCGTAACGCTCGTAGCTCCACGAGCCGAACATCGACTTGAGCGTGGTGCGGGTGCGTGAGAGGTTGGCCTTCTTGCCGCTGAGGGAGACGAGGCCGCCGGCCTGGCCGAGGCCGAAGAGAATGGAGTTGGGCCCACTCGCGACCTCGGCACGCTCGACGTTGTAGAGATCGACGGGGACGCTCGACTCGACGAAATCGCGTGAGGCACCGGCGGGCGAGCCGCGCATCCGGAAATTGAAATCGTTGCCGTCGGCCCCGCGGCCGGAGGGGTTGTTGAAGCCCGCGTTGGAGTCCTCGACGTCGATCTCGATGTTGGTCGCGTGCGCGAGCATCTCCTCGAGATTGGTCGCGGCGATGTCGGCGAGAAACTCGGGCGTGAATGCGGAGACGGCCGCGGGCGTGTCCTTGAGCCGGGAGTTGAGGCGCGAACCGCTCGTGGTATTGCCGGCTTGGTAACCGGAGTCGTCCTCGGCGCGCACTTCGAAGAGCGAAAGCTCGACGGGCGTGGAATTTTCCGCGCGCGGCGCGGGCGCAGGTGCAGGAGCAGCGGTTATAGGCGCTATCTGCGCCCGAGAGGTGATGGAAAAAACAGCGAGCAAACTCGCGATTACAGCGAGGCACGCTCGGGGCAACAAACCGAATCTTGGCTGGTTCATGGTAGGAGGAGTTGGTGGTGCAACGTGAGAGGCCGGGCGGAGACACTCCACCGCGAGGAATAAGACCCAAGGGCCGCGTCCCGCGCAAGACTCCAGGCCGCGCTTTCGCCTTTAAGACGTCGGTGCGTTGCGCTCCATCGGCTCCCAGTCGAGCGGCGAGCCTTGCAGCGCCCGGTTGATCTCCGCGAGCAACGCGCTCAACACCGTCGTCGTCGCCAGCGCGATCGCGAGCCGGAGCCACCTCGCGCCTTGCCGCGCACGCCACAACCCTGTCCACTCCGAGCTACACATGGATGCCCACGCCCGAGCCCGCGAACTCATCGATGCCGCCCACGCCGCCGACCCGGCCCGTACCTCCGACGGCTGCGCCGCCGAGCTCGTTTACGGCGAACGCGTCGAGATATGGGTCGCGCGCCTGGTCCCCGACGCGTCGCCCGCACTCCTTCTCGCCGCACGCAGCCAACATCTTGAACGTTGGCTCACCCCGCGCGCCACGTTTCCCGAGGGCAAAGTCGGCTATCTCACCTGGCGCCGCTCGCTTTACGTGAAACAGGCCGACCGCGCCCGCGCCCTCCTGCTCGAGGCCGGCGTCGCCTCGTTCGAAGCGAACGACGTCGCCACCTGGGTTTCGAAAACCGGCCTAAAAACCAATCCCGGCACGCAAGCCCTCGAAGATGCCGCCGTGCTCGTGTTCTTGGAAAACGAAATCGGCGCCTTCGCCGCCCAACACGCCGATTACCCGCGCGAAAAATTCGTCGATATTCTCCGAAAGACTTGGCGCAAACTCAGCCCCGCCGCGCAACAGGTCGCACGCACGCTCGAACTCCCGCCCGCCATCGCCGCCCTCGTGCGCGACGCGCTCGCGAGTTCCTGAGCTCCCTTTTAGTTCATCCCTCGCCAGTACGAGCGCGGCCCACTTGACCATGCCATGTCCGCGCACGAGCGTGCGCTCGGTTTTCGATTGTCACGAATCCCTGACTATTTCGTCATGCACCCCTTGCAGTCGACAATGGCTGCTTTATCTTCCGAATGGCCTTTCAAGATTGTCCCCACTGTCCACCACCCACACCACCCGAAGACCGGCGCAGTTTCCTCACGAAAGCCGCCGCCATCATCATCGGCGGCGCGCTCGCCATCACGGCGCCCATCGCTGGCCTGTTTGTTTTCCTCGATCCGTTGCGCCGCAAATCTGACAGCGGCGGTGCCGTTCTCGTCGCCTCCCTCAACGCCCTTCCGGAAAACGGTGAGCCGCGAAAATTTTCTGTTTTGGCCACCCGCGTCGACGCGTGGAACCGCTCGCCCAACGTTCCCATCGGCGCCGTCTATCTCCAGCGCGTCGGCGACAAGGTCCGCGCCCTCAACGTCGTCTGCCCTCATGCCGGTTGCTTCGTCGACTATCGCGGTGCGAAAAATCATTTCTTCTGCCCCTGCCACAACAGCAGCTTCGCCCTCGATGGCCAAGTGCAGGACCCCAAAAGCCCCAGCCCGCGCGGCTTGGACAATCTGGTCGTGGAAATCCGCAACGGCACCGAAGTCTGGGTGAAATTCCAGAACTTCCGCGCCGGCACTCACGACAAAATTCCCGTCTGACCCTCCGCTCATGAAAGCCTTCTTCGACTGGGCGGACCAACGCACCGGCTACAAAAAACTCGTTCACGAGACACTTTACGAAAACGTCCCCGGCGGCGCGCGTTGGCGTTACGTCTGGGGCAGCACTCTCGCGTTTTGCTTTAGCATCCAAGTCATCACCGGCCTCGCCCTTTGGGTCGCCTACAGCGCCGGTTCGCAGACGGCGTGGGAAAGTGTTTACTATATCCAACACGAGATGTGGGGCGGCTGGTTTCTCCGCGGCCTCCACCACTACACCGCACAGGCGATGACCGTGCTGCTCGTGTTTCACCTCATGCAGGTGGTGATCGACGGCGCCTACAAGGCCCCGCGCGAAATTAACTTTTGGAGCGGCGTTGTCTTGCTGCTCCTCGTGCTCGCGCTCTCGCTCACCGGTTACCTGCTGCCGTGGGATCAAAAGGGATTCTGGGCCACCAAGGTCGCCACGAGCATCGCTGCCATCACGCCGTTCATCGGGCCCGAACTCCAAAAACTAATCGTCGGTGGCAGTGACTACGGCCACCACACCCTCACGCGCTTCTTCGCCCTGCACGCGGGCATCATCCCCGGTGCCATGGTCGCCTTCATCGTCGCGCATATTTATCTGTTCCGTCGCCACGGGCTCACGCCCAAGGAGCCCCGCCGCCGGCCCGACGCCGCCTTCTGGCCCGACCAAGTGCTGCGCGACGCCGTCGCCTGCCTCGCCGTACTCCTCGTCGTCGTCTTCTTCATCATCCGCTACCGCGGCGCCGAGCTCGGCGCACCGGCCGAGGCCTCCGAACAATTCTCCGCCGCGCGGCCCGAGTGGTATTTTCTCTTCCTCTTCCAGCTGCTGAAATATTTTCCCGGCGGCACGGAAATCTGGGGTGCGATCATCATCCCTGCGCTGCTCATGGGCGTGCTCGTCGCCATGCCTTTCGTCGGCAATTGGAAACTCGGCCACCGCTTCAACGTCGGTTTCCTTTGGGCCATGCTCGCCGGCGTCGGTCTCCTCACCTACCTCGCCCGCACCGAAGACGCCGCTAGTCCCGAGTTTATTCTCGCCGTCCAATCCGCCGAGCGCGACGCCGCGCGCGTGATCGTGCTCGCCCAATCGCCCGACGGCATCCCCACCGCCGGCGCCGTCACCCTCCTGCGCAACGACGCACTCACGCAGGGTCCCAAGCTCTTCGCCAAAAACTGCGCGAGCTGTCACCGCTACGACGGCCACGACGGCCTCGGCAGCCAGCCCAAGGACAAGATCTCCGCTTCCGACCTGAAGGGTTTTGCGAGCCGCGAATGGATCGCCGGCCTGCTCGATCCAGCCCGCGTCGACAGCCTGCATTATTTCGGTGGCTCTAAGCAAAAGACCGGAAAAATGGTGAAGTTTGTGAAGGAAGATATCGCAGAATTCGACGCCGCGCAGAAAGCGCAGCTCCAAAAACTCATCGTCGGCCTCTCCGCCGAAGCCGGCCTAAAGGCGCAGTCTGCCGCCGACACCCGCGATGCCGTTGTGATCGCCGAGGGCCGCAAGCTCGTCTCAAGCACCGCGATGAATTGCACCGATTGCCACAAATTCCACACGGCGGGCACCGACGATCCCAGCGCCCCGGACCTCACCGGCTACGGCTCGCGCGAGTGGCTGCTCGCGTTTATCTCGGACCCCTCGCACGCGCGTTTCTACGGCGAACGCAACGACCGCATGCCCGCCTATGGCCCTGACAAAATTCTCACGGCCGCAGAAATCGGTCTCGTCACCGATTGGCTGCGTGGAGAGTGGTATGAGCCAAAGGCCGACCCGCTCCCCAACCTGATCCCGCCTCCTCGGCGGGCTTCGCCAAAGTAAGGCGACAGTCATGCTCCGGCCGCCTGCAACGTTCGCCACCGCACGCCTCGGCGCGCGCTTGCCCACGGCGGATGACGCCCCGGCGGTGTTCGCCTCCTATGCGAACGACCCCGAGGTCACGCGTTACCTCGCGTGGAGGGCCTATGAACGCGTTGAACCACTCGCTGCTTGTCTGCGCGAGGCCGCCGCCAACTGGGAACAACGCGACGCCCACCTTCCTCGCACCTGGCTCCTCTGCTTGAAAGGCACCGCGACGCCCATCGGCTCCATCGGCGTGACGCTCGAAGGCAACGGCCACGCGATGTTTGGCTACGTGCTAGCAAAAAAATTCTGGGGCCGCGGCATGGCGGCGGAAGTCCTCACCTACCTCGTCGATTGGGCGCTGGCGCAACCCTCGCTCTACCGCGCCTACGCATATTGCGACGTAGAGAATCTCACCTCCGCGCGCGTTATGGAAAAAGCCGGCATGTTGCGCGAGGGTATTTTGCGTCGCTGGCACGTGGCCCCGACGCTCGGCCCCGAACCGCGCGACTGCATCGTGTGCGCGAAGGTGAGGTAAAGAGGCAGGACTTCGTCTTTTCCCGCGGAAGATTTCCGCACTTTGCGGCGGACTGCCAGTGGCGGACTGACGTTCGCCCAAGTCCACCCTACTTTATTTTCACCGGCCGGCCCGTCTTCAGCGATTTCAACGCCGCCTCGGCGAGCACGATCGCCATGCGACCATCTTCGACACCCACGGGCATCGCATTTTTGTTGATCACGGCATCGACGAAGGCCGCGAGCTCGGCCCGATAGGCTTCGGCGTAGCGCTCAAGGAAAAAATACATGGGCTTGTCCGCGCTCACGTTGGCACCGTCGGCGAGTTCGACCGTAGTCGGCGTACGGTTGCCAGCGAGCAGACGGCCTTGGGAGCCGTGCACTTCGAGGCGTTGATCATAACCGTAGGCGGCGCGGCGGCTATTGTTGATGTGCGCCTGTCGGCCGGACGCGGTTTTCATGAGCACCATCACGGTGTCGGTGTCTCCGACTTTACCGACCGCCGGATCGACCAAGCAACTGCCATAGGCGAAGACCTCGACCGGATCCTCGCCGAGGAGCCAGCGCGCCATATCGAAATCGTGGATCGTCATGTCGCGGAATTGCCCGCCAGAAACTTTGATGTAGCTGATCGGTGGCAGGCCCGGGTCGCGACTCGTCACAATCACCTGCTCGACGTTGCCAATGTCCCCACGCGTGATGCGCGCTTGGAGCGCGGCAAAACTTGGATCAAAGCGGCGGTTGAACGCGACGAACATCGGGACCTTCGCCTTTTTTACGGCAGCGAGACACTGGTCAACGCGCTTCAACGACAGATCGATGGGCTTCTCGCAAAAGATCGCTTTGCCCGCACGCGCGGCGGCGATGATCAGCTCCGCATGCGTGTCCGTGGACGAGGCGATGATGACGGCATCGATCTGCGGATCGGCGAGCGCGGTGGCCACATCGGCGACTTGCGCGCCGTGTTTCGCGGCGAGAGCTGCAGCCGCGGCGGAATTTACATCGACGATGGTGCGGAGCTGGGTCGCACCGGTCGACGCGAGATTGGCAGCGTGAATGATGCCGATCCGACCGGCACCGAATTGAGCGAAGCGAAGCATGGGAATGGAGAAGGAAGGAAAACGAGGAGGGGGAGCGAGTGGGAGAAGGAGAGACCGTGCGAGGATCGCAGAAAGCTTGCCCAGAGTTCAGCGTAAATAAAACGGCAAACGATTATTCGGGCCAAACACGGCGGACGCGATGCGTCGGAGTGGGCGGCTCGCCAGAGCGGCGGTTTCCCAATCGCCGATGGTGCGAGCTCGCCTAAGGCGCTTGGGAAAGCGCCCCTCCGCGCCGCATCATGGTCCAGCCAACACGTGCTCCATCGGTTTGCCGTCGGCCGTTGGCAACGCAACGTCGAGCAGGTGCGCAATCGTTGGGGCGACATCGAGATTGCGCACCCGTTCGAGTTTCACGCGGCGCCGCATGCCCGCCCCTTGCGCGATGAAGATACCATCGAGCTCCGGATCCGCTTGAATTGTAGCCGTGCGAACCGCCATCGTTGACCGATGGGCCGACGATAGCGTCGCCGGTCGCCGCGGCGCTGAAGGAGTAGCCGGCTTTCGGGTAGAGGATGAGTTCGCCCAGGCCCTGGTTTTCCTCGGGGGTCGGCATCCCGTACGCGTGCGCCTCCAGTCGCGGCGTCGATCACTTGGGCGACGCCCTCGGTCGCGGCGAAGAGTTCCTTCAGCTTCGGCACAAGTTCAGCGCGCTTCGCCGGATCAGTGACGTAGATCATCGCGATGCCACCCTGCGTGCCGGCGAAGGCGTCGCACTGCGGGATGGTCGCGCCAGCGGTGCGGAGGTGGCCGGCCTTTTTTGGCGCGACGTTGGCGCAGAGAAATTTTTCCACCTTTTTGAAACCGTGGTCGGTCGTCACCAAAATGCTCGTCTGCGCGCGGCGGCCGCTGGCATCTATGGCTTTCACGAGCATGCCCACAAATTGATCGGCCAGCGAGCGCTGTGCGGCTTTCGGCCGAGCCGGGGCCGTAACGGTGGTGCTGCCCGTCGGTGTTGAGCGGGTGAAACATCAGCGGGTTCGGCCGGTGCTGCGTGAACACGAAGCTCGCCGCACGCGTCCACAATTCATCGCGCTCAGCGGCATTCAGACGTTTCGGTGGCTCGACGTGAGTGCTGACGACGGGCTTTTTCTCGGCGAAAGCGAGGATTTCTTTTCCGGTGACGACGCCGGCGGCCACCATCTCGCGCGGGAGCACGGCAGTCGGATCGACGATCTCGGCGAAGCTCCAGTTAATCGTGCCGGGGCACGTGATCGCGACCCAGTCAATCTCGGCCGTCGTGAGGCCGGCGTGAAACGCGGCGTCGTAGACGGTGGGCACACGCACGAGCTTCGCCTTGTCGGCCCACGGCTCGATGGTGTTGGGCTTGCCGGGGACGCCACGCACGACAAGGCCGTTGTACAGCACGCCGTGCTTCTGCGGGTAAACGCCCGTCACGAGCGTCGTGTGATTGGGCCAGGTAATCGCGGGATTCGCGATGGTCATTGCATCCGCGACGACGCCTTCGGCGGCGAGACGGCGAAGATTGGGCAACGCGAGGGTCTGGTCGCGCCAAAGATAGGCGGGGAAACCGTCGAGGGAGATGAGGACGACGTGGCGGTCTTTATTGGCCGCCAGGACGTCCACGGGCGCGGCGGCGGCGAGGAGCGCCTAGGCAAGGCGGCGGAACAGAGGCGATTTCATGCGAGTGAGACCAGCGAAACGCGTGGCGCAGACCGAAGCAACGCTCGCCACGGAAGATTTCCGCGGGCACCCACGGAGCGTACCCGCCCACGCACCGTTTTCACGGCGTATTCACTATTTCTTCACTTGCGCTTCATGGGGCCGGGGCAGGAGGTTGAGGATGAATCGCTCCCCTGAAGCGTTCAGGAGACATCGGGTCCGACGGAGGGGCGCTTTCCAAGCACCCGGCTCGCCGCCGCCGCAGCGGCGATTGGGTTACCGCCGTTCCGTCAAAAACACGGCGCCAGGAGTGTCGCCGGTCCGACGGACGCGCGACCTCTGCGGAGCCCGACAAATCTGAGCGATGCGCCCACGTGCGCGACGGCCGTGCCAATCCGCTTGCCGTCGCCGCAAATATCGCGGCAATTCTCCGCTCAGTCGCGCCCGCAATCCGTGGGCCTACTCCGTCCTCCAAGCCCCCCCGCCATGCTGTGCCTGAGCCGCTCCCTTCGCCGCAAAATTTTCGTCACGGTCGGTATTATCCTCACTGCTTCGCTCGCCGCCCAACCCGCCGCGCCCCGCCCACTCACTCACGAAGATTTCGACACGTGGCGCAGCATCGGCGCGCCGCTCCTTTCGCGCGACGGCCAGTGGCTCGCGTATGCGTTCATGCCCCCGGACGCCGACGGCGAGATCATCGCCAAGGAGCTTGCCACCGGCCGCGAGCTGCGCGTGCCGGTCGGCTCGCTCCCTCCACCCACGGCCACTACCGGTGAGGAAAATCCCAACCCCGAGGCTCCCCTCGCCGCGCGCACCATCCGCCTCGTCCTGACGAGCGACAGCCGCTTCCTCATCACCAACACCCACCCGCCAAAGGCCGACGTGCTCGCCGCCCGCAAGGCGAAGAAAAAACCCGAGGAAATGCCGAAGGACGGCCTCGCCATCGTCCAACTAGCCACCGGCGCGGTCACGCGGATCGACGATGTAAAGAGTTTCTCCGCCCCGACCAAAGGCGGCGCCTGGCTCGCCTATCTCAAGGGCGCAAAACCCGAAGAGAAAAAACCCGCCGACACCACGCCCACCGAGAAACCAGCCGTGGCCACCGTGCCCGACGATGATGACGCTGCGGACCAGCAGCGCGGCGGCTCCGCACGTGGCGGGGCCGGACGCGGCGGGGCCACGAACCCTGCGACAGCAGACGCCAAAGTTTATGGCACCGAGCTGATTTTGCGCGAACTCACCGCCGGCACCGAACGGTCATTGGCCAACGTCCTCGCGTATTCATTCGCCCACGACGGCAAGAACCTCCTCTACACCATCGCGTCGAAAACCGAGACGGAAAACGGCGCCTACGCCATCGTGCCGGGCAACCCCGCGACGCCCGTCGCCTTGCTCGCGGGCAAGGGCAAATACACCCTGCTCACATGGGATCGTGAGCAGACTCAGGTCGCGTTTCTCAGCAATCGTGACGACGCGGCCGCGAAAATGCCCCGCTCCAAACTCTACCTGTGGCCGCGCGGCGCCAATGCGGCCGTCGAAACGGTCACGGCCGGCACGCCCGGCTTCCCCGCCGATCGCGCGGTGAGCGACAAAGCCGCGCCGGCGTTTTCACGTGATGGGAAGAAACTCTACGTCGGGGCCGGCACTCCACCCAAGCCTCCCCGCCCCCCGGCAGAAGCCCCAGCCGATGATGAAAAGGTGACCGCCGACCTCTGGCGTTGGAACGACGACCACGTGCAGCCGATCCAAAAAGTCCGCGCCACCCAGGACCGCAATCGCACCTATCGCGGCGTCCTCGACCTCGCGAGCAATCGTTACACCCAGCTCGCCGACCCCACCCTCGCGCTGGTCTCCCTCAGCGACGACGGCACTCGCGCCCTCGGCCAAGACGACCGTGCCTACCGCCGCATGGGTGATTATGACGGTCGCTATTCCGACGCCTATCTGGTCGACGCCGCGACCGGTGCACGCCGCGAAGTGTTGAAAAAATTCCGCGGCCCGCCGCCGCAATGGTCGCCCGACGGCAAGTGGGCCGCCTACTACACGGACAAGCACTGGCACGTCGTCGACACCGCGACCGGCGCGACGCGCAACCTCACTGCGAAACTAAAACCTGCGTTTTGGAACGAGCAGGACGACCGGCCCGAACCCCCGTCCGCCTACGGCACCGCCGGCTGGACGAAGGACAGCGCCGCCTTCGTTGCCTACGACCGCTTCGACACGTGGCAACTCTTTGCCGACGGTCGCGCCCCGAAGAATCTCACCGTCGGTCAAGGACGCGCCACTCAAACCGCTCTGCGGGTCCAGCGGATTGAGCCGGTCGAGGAAGATGACGATGCGCGCGGCATCGATTCCACGAAGCCGCTCTACCTGCGCGGTGAAAGCGAGGAGACCCGCGCGAGCGGTTTCTTCCGCACGACCTTCACCGCGACGTCTGCACCCGAGCGGCTGGTCTGGGGTAACAAGAGCTACCGTTATCTCGGCCGCGCCCAGAATGCCGATGTGCTGCTCGTGAGCGCGTCACGCTTCGACGAATTTCCCGATGTGCAGGTGACCGACTCGTCGTTCGCCACGCTCACCAAGGCGACAGACGGCGGAGCCCAGCTCGCAAAGTTTGCCTGGGGCCGCAGCGAATTGGTTTCGTTCCGAAGCAGCGACCGGGTGCCGCTCCAGGCCGCGCTCTACAAGCCGGCGAATTTCGATCCGCAGAAAAAATACCCGATGATCGTCTACATTTACGAACGGCTCTCGCAGGGCGTGCACGGTTTCGTCAACCCCACACCGGGCACGAGCATCAACGTTTCTTTTTACACGAGCAACGGCTACGTCGTCCTCACGCCCGACATCGTCTACCAAACCGGCGAGCCTGGCCAAAGTGCGCTGCGCTGCGTGTTGCCCGCGATCGCTGCCGTCGTGAAACTGGGCTTCGTCGACGAGCAAGCCATCGGCATTCAGGGCCACTCGTGGGGCGGATACCAAATCGCCTACATGGTCACGCAGACGAATCGGTTTCGCTGTGCGGAAGCGGGAGCGCCCGTCGGCAACATGACGAGCGCCTACTCCGGCATCCGCTGGGGCACCGGGCTGCCGCGGCAGTTCCAATATGAGCAGACGCAGAGCCGTATCGGAAAAAAACTCACGGACGCGCCGCAGACCTACCTCGACAACTCGCCCGTTTTCCACGTCGCGAAGGTGCAGACGCCGCTCCTTATTTTGCACAACGACGGCGACGACGCCGTTCCGTGGTATCAGGGCATCGAGCTGTTCCTCGCGCTGCGCCGCCTCGAAAAAGCCGCGTGGCTCTTCAACTACAACGGGCAGGCCCACGGCCTGCGCCGGCGCGCCGACCAAAAAGACTGGGCGAAACGCATGCACCAGTTTTTCGACCACTTCCTCAAAGGTACCCCTGCCCCCGAATGGATGGAAAAAGGCATTCCGTATATCGAGCGCGACGAGGAGAAGGTGAAGTTCAACAGGAAGGCGCCGTAGTCGTAGCCCTCATCAGACGCTACCCCGGGGAGGGAGGAGGCACCTGCGTTGTGTCTGGAAGCGAATCCAACCCGGATTTATCGGCGGATGAGTACATACCCATGATTACGATACGCATGCTTGCGCGATGAAAGGAAGTGATTCGCCCTTTTACTTTGCGGGAGTGGCGACCGATTTGAGCAACGTATTCTCCGCCCGCAATTCGGCGATCTGCTTGGTCATAACCTCAGACTTGGTGATGAAGTCACCGGTGACGATCTTGAACTCAGAAACCGATAACCCGGCAGCGGTGAGCGCGGCCGTAGTTTTTTCCGAAAGCGCCACATACTCCTTCCTGCTGATCTCCTGCTGAGTCTGGATGGACTGCTCAAGCTCGACGATCTTCGCCCCCCGACCCCTGGACTCTTTGACGACGTTGAGGTAAGCGACGACCGTGCCGCTGAGCGCCAACAGCGAAATGACTAGGGAGATGGCGAGGGCTAGATTTCTAGGGTCCCGCTGGGCAGCCGCAGCATCACTTGCCGCCTGCGTGGCTACCGTGGCCACGGGTTCCGGCCTGGATTTTACCGTCTCGATCATGGCCGACGCCAACTGCAAGTCGGCCTTCAGGGTCAGTCCCGAGGCATCCAACAGGACTGATTTCTCCGCATTCGGTTTGGCAAGGGCCTGGCCAATCACGCGGACCAGACATTTGTCGGACTCGTGTTCGATGTGATTAGAGGTCAGGATTTGATCGACGGTCTTCATGAGGAAACTCCAATTTTTTTGAGTAGGACGCTGAGTTGGTCCGAAAAGTGAATAGCGCAATCCTCGGCCTCCATCCGGGGGCGGCGAGGGACATCGGTCCTTGCGGCCACTTGGCGAAATGTGAAGTTAGTCTCCCCCTGTTGCATAAAATCCGAAAGCGGGAGCCCGCGGTAGATCAGCGTCATATTTGGCAGAGACTCGACCAAAGCCGGTTCGATGGATGAGTAGTCCGAACCCGCCCGCAGGTTTTTTACGAGGGCCACGTCGCCGAATTTTTTGAGGAGAGCCGTATTCGTGTTCACGAATTTTGCGGCCCCTGAGTCGCCGGCTTGAACCGGAACAAAGGACACGAAGCGATACTGGGCGTCACGAAACGGCTTCAGTCCTCGCTGATCCAGCCCCCAAAGCATGAGGGACTGGAAGGCGGAGGCGCCGCAATCGACAATGACAATGCTCCCGGTTCCGTCGCTCTGATCGGATGGCAACAGCTTCCACAGGTCGTCGAGTCTGACCAACGATGGCTCAACCCGTCCACTGATCTCGTTTTTGGCGATGAGCGGGATCGTGGTGAGCTTTACCCCTGGAGCGTAGGAGTAGCCGTTTTGGGAGAATTCAACGTGCTGCTCGATTTCAACGAGATTGATCGTCCTTTCGGTCTTGCCGAATTCCTCAGCGAGCATGGCGGAGAAGAGAGATTTTCCAACGCCCCCCTTATCATTGCAGACGAGGACAAACAGGAGTTTGGGGAGATTCATCATAGGGGGACGGTTGCCAGAAGGGCTTCAAAACTCAGGTAATCGGGCCTCCTGCCCTCAGATTGGACTCAAATTTCGAAGGAGCGCTCGGCGCAACCGCGAGGTTCACTTTAGAGAGCAGGGCGCTACTTGCCGACGCCGAGTCGAAGAAGTCGTCGGGCTTAAAGGTGTGCGCCGGCTTTGGAGACGGGGCAGAAGCAGATATCTCGGAAGTAGGCTGCGGTGCTGAGAGCGCAGACGCGTCAGGACCCGACGAAGGCACCCCGCTCCCCTGCGCTACCCTACGCTTTTTAGGTTTCGGATCATTAGCATGGCCCATCAGCTTTTTGTAAAAAGGCATCAGTTTGTAGTCCCGACCGACGGGCTCAAATAGATGCCGCTCGACGGCGTTGAAATTCCCTTGGGCGATGTCGACCTGGAATTTGGCGATCACGGGAAGCGCCCTAGCGAGCAGCGTGTGGGTCATGCCAAATTGTCTGGCAATCGACCGCAGCGAATCGTTTTCCGTGCCGAGCGCGGTCAGAATTTGCGGACCATGAGTCTTGATGGCCATAAACATTTTCGCAGGAGCATTTGAGCCCTTCCGGTGTAATCGTGATGCTGGAATTGTCATTGAGGGAATTAATTGAAATAGGACGCGATCTGATCCGTGGTTCATTCCATTAAAAGTTTACAGTTCGGATGAGATTTTCAACATGTTAATGTGACTCGGAGGAGACTCCTATTAAGATGAAGAATTTGGAGTTTGGCTATCCATCCTAAAAGCGCGACAAGGAGACAAACCATTAATCCATTCCACCAAGCGCAACATGATATGAGACATGATTCATACCGACATGGACCGCCACACTCCTTTCCAACATTGGCCTATTCGCCTCTTCTAGCCCCGCCCTTCCCTGGGCACATTCAAGGATCAACTTGAAGAAAGATTTGATATCAGGAGTTCACGACAACATTGAGCAGGGGACTTCCAACCAAGGATTTTTCTGGGACGCTCGTTGAGCATTTGCTGATAAGCGCTGAGTTGCTGAGAAGAGACGAGCGACAGATCCGTGCCCTTGGGCAGGTAGTGGCGGATGCGACCGTTCTGGCTTTCGCAGGTGCCGCGCTCCCAAGGGCTGTGCGGAGGGCAGAAGAAGACCTGTAGGTTGAGATCGGCGGCGAGCAGCTTGTGTTGGGCCATCTCCTTGCCCTGGTCGTAGGTGAGGGATTTGAGCAGGGCCG
>SXGQ01243528.1_pt1 | contig 26516 bp, 30 predicted proteins | sample 3178371 | NCBI WGS metagenome assembly SXGQ01 (sample SAMN11356859, study PRJNA531348) | freshwater metagenome | isolation source: freshwater sample F1-20 | place: China: Fuxian Lake, Yuxi | collected 2017-12-25 | reverse complement strand
CGGGAGCTGATTGTTTGCATGTTGCCTCGATTGAGCTGGCAACTTCTGCTGCACGATTAGGCAAGTCATAAACGTCAGTAACAGGTTTCACCATGTTGAGTATGTCGTACATTCGTTTGGCTTTGGAAGCAGTCACTCGGAATGTTTTGCCTTCTTTGGTCCAGGACCAGATCGGTGGTACTGCATCGCCTGCGTCTCCAGTGATTACCTTTTCGAATATGATGTACTTGCGGTCGATTTCTTCGACTGGAACAGAGCTGGTTGCTTCGACGATTAGGTCTTTACTGCGATTCATATAAGTGCTTGCGTCGAACAGATCATATTCTTCGTTCTTGAGCCAAGCTTGAAAACCTTCAGGAGCCACGATCTTGCGGCTCTTAGAGTTAGGGTTGTAGACCACCACAAAGTTTTTGCCATCAAATCGAACACATTGTGTTAGGTCACGGTCACCGGTTACGATAACCGAGTCTTGTCCTTCTTCGTAGAATTTCTGAGCCCACAGGTACATAAGATCGTCACCTTCGGCGCGTTCTTCGCGAGATACGATGATGCCTTTGGCTTTTAGGATCTCGCCAAATTCATTCATGCAAGAATAGAAAGAATCCCAGTCAATAGTGGAAGTCTTTTCTTCGCGATGTCCTTTGTATGCACCGTCCTCGATTTCGATTTCTTTTCTCCAGGAACGAGAGTCGATTGTAAAAACTATGCGGTCGGGATTGCCGAAAGTACGGATAGCGTGCGAGAAGTCAGTTGCGACTTTTCTGATGAACATTTCTTGTTCTTTCTTTTCTTCCAGAACTTTACCTTTGGAGCCGTAACCTCCAAAGATGAATAGTGTTTTGTAGAAAAGGTAGTTGCCGTCGAATATAAGATTCATATTTTGATTTATAGTGTAAATTTAACCAATGTTTATCACAGTAGCAAATTTACTTGTGATTAGTTATTAACAATTGTATTCCCATTTGACCATGACTGCTTTGATGTTAGCCTCGAGCTGTTTCTTTAAAGCAGGTAATTCATTCACCGTTGGCAAAGCACCACGAAATAGAGGTTCTCTCTGTAGATTACCTTGGCGGTCAACCAGGTAAATGTATATTCTTGCACCAATCTTTGCGATGTCAAACTTAGCCTTTGACAGAGCAGGATAGTTCGAAGAGATATAGTTCTTTAGGTCTGATACTCGGTTCATGCTTCAAGCGTAACTTTGATTACTTTCTCTGGTGTGTCTTTATAGATAGCACGAATCTTAGAAAGAAAATGTTTTCCTTTTGATTCTGCTTCCAAAAATTCATGGTAAGATTCTTGGGAAAACTCGCGATATTCATAGACCTTCCCATTGTTGAAAACTACTGTCAGGTTCTTGGATATCGGATCATACGTGGTACTAGTGATTAATGCTGATTTCCACTCTTTAGTTTCGGTTGTGATATTTTGTGTTTCCATCTTTTTCTTGATTGTTATGTCAAATGCTTTATAGTAGAGGTCTACTGTTGATAGGTACTTATTCTCTGGAAAGTGTCGTAGCCTATCGACTTCTGCAAACAGGTCTTCTCTAATTCCATGATCATATGCGGCATAAACAATGTCCTCTAATGTAACCATGATTTATTGATTTAGGATTATTTGGCACTCATACACAGCGGCAAGCATAGAGATCGCTGGATCTATCACATGAACTCGCTGTGATTGGTAGTGAGCGACCTTGATTAAGATCTGCGGAATCTTTGCCACTTTGGTTGGTTGGTTGTCTCTTAAATAGTCAGGAAGTTCGTTGCCTAAAGCAAAAAGAACATCATCGACTTTTGATGAATAGTTAGTCATAAGAAACTTATAGTTCTCTTGCGGATCGCTAGACTTACATATCATTTCAAAGATATCACGAAATGAATAGTTAAGCTTCTTAACATCGTTTGCCTCAATCTTCTTAACCCCTTGGATCACAAAGGTCTGTATCTTGTTCACAATCGAGCGCATGTCCGGAAAGTTGCGCTTAACGAACTCTACGATTGCGTCTTTTTCAATTTCAATACCGCAAGACTTGAAGATTGACCAAGAGCGCTTAATGAACTCGACCATTACTTCTTTTTCTTCTTCTTTGCTCAAGAAGTCAAAGTTGATGCAAGTAAAGCGAGACTGAACCGGCTCAGGAACTTTGTTGATGTAGTTACAAGTACCTATGAAACGAGCAGTAGCCGCAAACTTTTCGATGGTGGCACGAAGAGCTTTGTAGAATTGGTCAGAAGCACCGTCCATCTCATCAAGAATGACTACCTTAAACATTTCTGCGCCATCAAGAAGACTGATAGTAGAACACCAGTTGGTGATTTTCTCGCGTATGATGTCGACCGAACTTTCATCGGATACGTTTATGTATAAGAAAGGATAGTTTGCTGCAAGCACCTTTGCCAAAGAAGTCTTACCTAATCCTGGTGATCCATAGAACAAATAATTCTGATGTAACACTCCGTCTCCGATTGATTTGCGGATACGTTCGGGCAGGATCATCTGCTCAAGTTTCTTTGGTCTGTACTTTTCAGTAAATAGTTCTCCGATCATTTTGTTGTAAAATTTATGTTTATATTCTCAAAAGTATACTTAGTTCTTCTTGCGAACCACAAATGAAAAACTTGCAGGCCAGTCACGATCGTCGTCGTACTCACGTTCATAGTCGCATATGTCTTTAAACTCAAATTCATATTCTTGACTTTCTTCATTGGTCTTAGTGAAGGCTTGTTTTAACTCTTCGATATCGTCAGAGTTCCAATAGCGTAATTGGTTCGTTCTTAAGTAACAACCTTCGTATGCATTCTTGTGGCCAAAAGAAGAAGCACTTCTCAGACCAGTGCTGGCGCCGGTGTTTCTTACGAGCAGTACAACGTCTGCGTGATCGTCTTTGATATTTAATGTATTGTTCATATGATTAAGTGATTAAAGTTCAAATGTTGGTTTCAGCCACAGTCCTCGGTCGAATATCAGATCCAAGAAACCTGGTATAGACCTAGATTCCACAAGATGCAAAAGTTTAAGAGTCGCAACGGTATCATGCTTCATCATCTTGATAAGTTCTTCTCTGATTCTTTCGGCGCTAACAGTAGTCCTGAGTTTTTCCAGTATCTCAGGCTGCATCATAGCCAACCAGATTTCGTCTGCGATGCTGAAACCTTTAGTGATCTTAAACCTCAGAGCACGCATGATTCTAAGTGGATCGTCCATCATGGTTTGAGCGGCTGGCAACGGTGTTCTAAGCAGCCTGCGTTCCAAATCTTCTCTGCCGCCAAATAAGTCTATCAGATTGCCGTCTTCATCTACTGCCATGGCATTCAGGGTAAAGTCCCTGCGAAGCAAGTCGTCTTCCAGACTTCCCAATGCTAAGATCGGACGACGAGTTCCTTCCATGTAGCCGATTTCTTTGCGAGCCATCACAAAGTCAGCGACAAGTCCAGCGTTAGGACTATCCTGCGGAAACTTTGCTCTGATAGTAAAGCAGTCTGGTGTGGATAGAAAGATCTGAAATCCTTCATGAGTCATCCAGTCAGTCATTTGCTGAAAACCTTCTTCAACGGTCTGTGTAAGATCGTCAAGAACGAAGGTAAAGTCTATGTCTTTTGATTGTAGGCCGAGTAGTTCATCTCGAACACATCCGCCTACTTTGAATATCTGTGGCATGTTAAGCAATGTAAAAGTTAAGTTCGTATTTTCCACTTCCCATTCTATAGATTTGAATGTGCACCCACTTCTTCGCCTCGTTTCCTGTTTTGACCACCGTCAGCGGGAAGCTGTACTTAACGGTAGAACCGTATGCAACATGTTCAGTCCATAGGCGGTCAGCATAGACGATATCATAACCGCGTCTGCGAGTTTCATCTTCAACCGCCATAAGAGCGGCTGCTTGTGTTGCGAAGTATGTCTCTAGTTTTTCCATGTTATGCAGTTTGAAAAGTTGGGTAAGATTCGATGACTCCACAGATTTCTGAGATCTTAGCGCCCAGTGATGGGTTTTCGTGTGTTACGTTTGCAAGATCCTTCGAAAAGATGATTTGCTGGGTATAGTCATACCCATCGAAGAATCCGTAAAGCATGTTCTCCAGATGTCTGGTTGGTGCTTCAATGTCTACAAGATCACCTATGATATTCAGGATCTTGGAAAGTGTTTCGGAACTCATGTTTTCGTGTCGATCAAATCTGCGTATTTCCATATCGAATAATTATATAGAGCAAAATTAACCAATTGATTTGACAATAGCAAACTTTTTTCAAAAAAGTTATTAACAAAAAACACTTGGACAGTTTTAGTGTCCAAGTGTCCATGCGTTAAAAGTTTGATTAGAATCCGCCCATACCGCCACCTTGGCTCTGAAGATCTTGTTGCTTCTTCATGTACTCCAGATCTTCGATATCTTTGGCTTTCTTGAGGCGAGCATTCTCGTCGACGTCTGATTTGTCGAACTTCATAAATTTCTCTATTACGTACTGTGGTACAAAGTATGGTACATCGACGTCCATTCCCGTTGCGTCTTTTCTCTTGTCCATGATCTGCATCAAGCTGTTTGCGAAGTCGATACGTTTCGTCATGATCTCCATTTCTTTGAGTTCTTCGAAGAGGTTGTCTTTATTGAACTTGATGGCAAGAGCTGACTTAAATAGTTCATCTTCAGCCAGTTCTGGACGAAGAAGACCCATTTGGATGAACAGGGGCTTAAGAATGATTTCTTGATAGATCGAGCGAAGGCGATTGACAAATCTACCAAAGCGTATTTCTTCGCGGTCGATTGCGTCTGCGCTGAAAGAAACATTTCCAGAGTTCTCACTGTCGAAACGAGATGGTGGCACTTTTGAATCTTCAACTACCTTGTCTTTGAAGTATTTTAGAGCATCGGTATCGCTCAAGTCGTAACCGTCACCGCCGATGGTTTCGATCTCTGGTGATTCTCCGTTCTTAGACGGGAACATATAGTTTTTGTAGAACTGCATTGAAGGCTGGCCGTTTACTGAAAGTTCTCCAGAATCATAGTTCAATGAGATGTCTTCTTTGTACATTGCCATCAACTCAGCTAAAGATTCTTTAGCTTTTTGTGGAGACTTGGTTCCGATAGGAACTACCATCTTAAGACGGAACGAACTGTTCATAATGTTCCAGATGATACGGCTGTTCTCCATGATACGTAGTAAGTTGAAAGAACGAACCATTCTTTCCACGTATGATACACGGCTTACGAAGTTTCCTTTTGCGTACGATATGTAAATGATCTGTGAGTCAAGTAATACCCTTTTCATTGAAGGAATGTCCTCATACTGAACCCAGATTTTCTTGTATGAACCATCACCGCCTTTCTCAACACCTGGGCGTAGAGAGATGGGGTCGAGTTCTTTAAAACCTATGACGTTCTTACCTTCTGGATCAAAGATGATTTCAAAAGCAAGGAATCCGTCAATCAAAAGTTGGCGAAAGTATGACCACGCGTCGTGACCTTGGTTAAAGTTGAAGTGTGCATAGATCTTTTTGTACTGTGTATAGATTTCATCGACGATTTCATCCATGTTCTCAGGAGATACAATCTCTTTGACTTTGGTTACGTCGGGTTGACAAAAATAGTTTGCTGAGTCGAATACGATACCTTCATCAGAAACTGTGTCTAGTATAAACTCAATTTCGGGGTTCATTGCAAAGCGACGAAGATATTCTCGTCTTGACTTATAGTCTTTGTCGAAGAACGCGATGAATTTTTTCTGTCCTACGTCGGACAGCGCGAGAGAATATAAGAATTCCTCAGGCAAGTAGCCTTGGTTTCCAAACTCTGCTTCGGTCACACCTATCGCACGAGACTGGCGTATTACCATGTCGTCGTACTGCATGCCTAAGTTGGCAAGCCGTCTCAAACTTTTTGAGAGTTGCCCAAATATCGGATTGACTCCGGCTCTATCAATGAATCCTGCCATGATTTATATATCTTAGTTTATTTGAATCGTTTCTTATTTGCTTGCACTTTTGCTGGGTTAGACGGTGTTTTCTTAGACAGCGCTTGTTTTTTGGCTGTTATGTATTCAGCGTATACTTTTGCTAGTCCTTTTCCTTGTATTTCTCTTGGCGCATAGAACGGTATCATACACCAGTCTTCGATCTCTACCAACACTGGGTTTAAGATTCCTGCCATATCATAGTTCCTAATCGCAAAAGTAAGAGGTATTTTGGCCTGGTCAACGAAGACCTTGGTCATAAGAGACCAATCAGTCAAGTACTTTGCTAGGTTCTTTGCTTGTCCTACAAGACCAGCATCGGAATCTTTCTCTGCGCCAAGTAAGTCTTTCATATACACACGATAGTAAGTGTCTAATAAGTCCACTTTTTGTTTTTCGGGAATGAAGTCCAGATTGATTCCTTGGATGATAGTCCTACCAGTTGTTTTGGCAATGAAAGTTCCTATGATCAAAACCATAGGTCTTTTGTCATAATAGCTTAGGTAATCTTTAGTGATTGGGTTGGGGTACTGAAACATATAGATCGAGCCTGGCAAGAAGAACTTTAGCTTGCGTGCTTCGAATCGTGACTCTTCTTCTATGATGAAGTAATTTTCAAAAGGATTTTTGATATACTTATCGCTAAAGAACTGAAAAGCGCCCGTCCTTTCTTTGGACTTGTTAGCGTCTTCGTAGTACTTCTTAATGTCGATATGTCCGTCCACTTTTGCCATTACCTATCGAATAAGAATTTTTCCGTGACTATGACAAACTTGTAGCCGATTTTTTCAGCATGTTCTTTGGCTGACTGAAATTTTGCTCGGTTGGTTATCCAAGTCTGAAGAGCATAGTTGTAGTTTTTCAGTCTTTTCATGGTCATGCTTCCGCTTTCCATAAGAGGTCTCTCGAGAGATGCCTCGGGTTTAACTTCAACCAAATAATCTTCTTCTGTGTCGCCTTTCTTGATTCTTGCGTAAAAGTCAATGTAGTATTCGTGAACTTTGCCGTCAAGCGGACCGGTGTACTTTATGCCGACGGGCTCGGACGACCATTTTACAACGTTCTCGCCGTCATCACAGTATTTACAAAAACGATACTCCCACGAAGACCGGTAGATGATCTTGTTAGGATCACCTATGTATTTGTCAGGATTGTTAAGTTTGTAGTATCCTTGACGAAATCCGCTTTTTGCAGAAGGCTTGTTGTTTTTGATACTCATATCGTCTTACAGACTATAGAGGTTCTCGTTACTTAATGATAGTTTGTCGACGTCTCTGATTGGATGAAGCTTTTTCCAGCCTTTTGCGAATCCGTGCTTAATGATCTGCGTATAGTACGCAAACGGATATTTTGATTTTTCTGGGTTGTAACTTCTCCAGTACTTAATGACATCCATCAACGCAAAGGCAATTACATCCTTGCGATCCTCTTCGTCTTTGTACTTTAATTTCTTGGAGGTTTCTTTCGCCATTAGTTGCAGCATCTCTACTGCTCTGGGCGTTAGTTCATCTCGTTCTTTGGATAGAAGTATTTCTTTTCTGAACTCTTCTGGATCAATGTAGTTTGCCATGTCTTGTTAGTTTACGGATCCGCTTGCCGCTACTTCAGATTCAGAATCAAGTGATGTTAAATAAGATTTGAAATCTGCGATGGCTTTGTCAACCGCGTCGTGTGAGATTTCAGAATTGTCCTTGATAAATGTTCTTAAATCATCCATGCCGTAAAGTATTTCTGTTACTTTGTCGGCAATGGCTGCGAGAACTCCGTTTGTCTTGTCGGGTTTGTTCTCGGAAGTTTTAGCATTTGCGTGTATATCCGTTTCTGAGTTATATACACCAGTCTCAGAAAGGTTCTTGTTTTCAAAAACCTCTAACGGTTTGAGGAACTTCTTCTTAATGTAAGTTTTCTTTCCGCCGCCGTATAAGATCTCTACGTCGTCGTTGTCTCCGCGGCTTGTAAAGTCAAGAGCTTTCATCATGACTTCTTCGCCTGCGCCAGGACCAGAATAGTCGGTGTCTGTTATTTCGGCCTTTACATACTCTTTGGCCTCCTTAATCCCTACCGTTGCGCCGTCGATCTGTGTAGTGATCTCGAGGTCGTTACCCGGTTTGGATTCGGAGGCCTTTTTGAGGTTCTTTAAGTCGGTTGGTTTGACTTCGTATGTGTTGCCTTCAGTATCTTCTACTGTAAGAGTTCTATTGGATTGGGTTGCCCCGATAACCGTTACTTTTTTTTTAAGTACTCGGCAGAATCACCAACGTTTGCTCCTACTCCTTCAGTTACTTTAGTCAAAGAGTTGATCTTAGTCTGATTTTCAAAGTAATCTTTTTTCAATGAAGAGATTTCTACAGAGATTGCTTCGATAAGTTCTTTAACTTCAGGTGCGTTGCGTACAGCTTCTTCTTGACTTTCGAGAAGGTTTAAGCGTTCTTCGAGGTATTGGATTGCTTCAGCGTATTCGCCTTTCTTAGATTCCAAAGCCGCGATTTCTCTCTTTTCAGGAGTCATAAGATCTTCAAAGGTGCGAGAAAGGTCGTAGTTAACAAACTCAAGAATGTGGTTGCGTGACTGATGAGCTGTGCAGTTAGAGTGGAATAGATTTTCGTTCATTAAAGAATCCACTGTGTTGACGTGCATTTTGTCTCCGCAGCGGAATATGTCTGCTCTACGATTTGGGTATGCTTTTGAATAGATTGACTTAACGTAGTCGATCTCAAAGATTGTGTTCCAATTTTCAACGATTGTATTGACAGTGCGAAGAACATCGATCTCAGCTGAGTTGAACAATCCTGAAGTAAGATAGATTTTGCTGAATTCTTCAGGTGTAGTTGTTCTTTCGTTTACTGCAATTGTAAGAGCGCCTTCTTCAGACTCGGTGATTGAAACTTTCTTGTCTCTTGAGAAGATTTTCATTGTGTTCTCGCCCATCTCAACGTTTGGTTGGTTGATGAAATTGGCAAGAGCCACGAATCCTTCTGGAAGATAAGTAAGTTCACCTTCTTCAAGAGGAGTGATATCGTTTCCGTTTTTCTTGAATACTTTACCATGAACTACGAAAGTTTCGGTTTCGTTGGTTACGATCACTGGTGAATACACTTTTCTTACGATGGCATCGTTGCTTGTTGCTTTAATCTCAAAAGATTGAGCTGACTCGATGATGATGTTGTAAAGTTTCTTAACCGTTGGATCAAAGATATACTTATTCAACTTTTCGATCAAAAGAGTTCTAGCAGAAGCTGTTCTTGTTGAAAGATAAGCGTCGATCTCAGGCTGAACTGTAGGAAGGATGTAGTTTGCTTTAGAAACTTTTGCTTCGTAGATTGCTCTGTGAATCTTGATATCTTCTGCGTACTTGTTAGCGTTTGCTTTGATGTTGTTGATAGTCTCAAGAACAACTGGCTCAAAGTCAAAAGGCTTCAAAGCAGAAATGAACTGCTCATAAACCAACCACTCTGGCTGTTGTCCAAGTACACCTACTTTCTCAAGAACGTAGCGAAGTGGCATGTTCTTGGTGGTATCGACCTTTCCTAGTTCAGCGATCGCGCTGCGAACACCTAGATTGTTGATAGCGATGTCTGAGAATTCCAAGATAGCTCCTTCGTCGGAAAGACTACCGATAAATTCTTCTGCGATGACATCTTCCATCTTTCCCATCACGGCAGCTGGCAAGTTAAGAACCGCAAATTCGTTGAACTTTGCAATTGCTGATTTGCAGTTCTCCATCACTGCTGGAGAATCTGTTCTAGCCATGAGGTCTTCTATTCTCTGCTTGAGATTTTTTGACATTTTATGTTAGATTATTTTTTCTATTCTATATATTCCAATCATTTTTGGAAAACCAACACTGGTTTCCTACCTGATCTTTAAGATTGCTTCCACCTGGGACAGTTGGAATTTTGCATTTGTTTCTTTTTCCGTCACTGCATTACTTAATTGTATCGTATTGTTAGCTTCATCTATGTTAATTACCGTTGTATCATCTGGTATGCCATACCCTGTTACTCCTAATCCTAAGATTAGATACCCAGTGCTAACCAGCTCTTGAACAGTTGGGTTGATATTGGTTATATAACTTTGATCTTCAATGATGGTTGTGTTATCAATGTCTCCTGTGAACGTGCCATTTTTGGACAGAACGTCATATACAGAAGGATTGAAATCATCTTCGATTTTTATGAGAATGTTGGTTGTGACAGATTCGGTAAAACCACTACCGGGTTCGACGATGTTTGCACCTACGACACTTCCGGCGCCGTCCACGCTTGCTTGGATCAAGGGCGCTATGACAGTTAGTGTTTCAGCGAACGGCTGTGGAATTACTGTGACTTCTATATTGTCATCATTATTGTACGATTCACCGGATTCGAACACTACGATGTTTTCTACTCCGCCAGCTTCGTCAATAATTGCGCGAACTCTTGAATCGATGCCTGACGGTGATAACACCTTAGCTGATATTCCGTCTGTGGATATTTGTTTTCCATCTACACCAAAGAAAGGCACGACCCACTCAAAGAAACCGGTGTTCTTTAGGTGAAGCACTATGGGAGTCCATTCTTCGTCACCTGCAATTTGATAGTATATGTTAACACTGGTTATCGTTCCTGTGTTTACCCAAGTAAGAGGTATTGTTCCTGTTGAAAAGAAATTGTCTTCCGCTGAAGGGGAAGTAAGTTCTATGTAGTAAGGCGGTGTGTTTTTTTCCTTGATTGGATAGATGCGTAGACCTATGCCATCTGAATCTGCGTTCAGTGATCTCTGGTCAAGAACCAGTCTTCTACCGGATCTTTCATTGCCAGCCTCTGAAGGTTGAGCTGCAATACGAGTCATACGGTTTGAGTCAAGTCTTTCGGTGGTCGGGTCAGTCACCGGGTAATATGTTTCAACCGAGATGGAAAACTTAAACTTAACCGCAGTCTCATCTTGGTATGTAAATTCAAAAGTCTTTTCTATTCCCAAGTCATCAGAGAACCCTGCTTGACAAGGAACACGGAATCCTTTAAAGCTCACGGAAAAGACCTGAACTTTATAGAAAGTTTCTAAGATTGCTTGCTGAATCTTGAAAGCATCAATGACAGTGTCTGTCTCAACCTCAATATCAAAGTCCATCGTAAGAGGTAATGAGTTCAAGAAAGCATTGTATCTTTGCAGTTCCCCGTTTACTTCTTTGACATAAGATCCGCGGACGAACCTATGAGTCATTGCAGTTGTATTGATGGTATTACTTGACAGCGTTACAACACCACGAGGTATTACATCATAGTTGCCGTCAGCCATTCTTGGGTGTTTGCAATCATTCCAATGAGTGAAGAAATCCTGTAAGAACCTTTCGTCACCGCCCATGTTTGGCAAGAAAGGAACACCTATAGTTTCTACGACAGTATCTGACAGGACATTTTCGTACTGAATGCGGGAGTTAAGCAGGTTGATTAAACCTACGATCACCGCTCGAGTGTGGACATTGTCCGTATTGTACTTATGTAAGAATTGTCCCATTTAACTATATATCACCCGATCTTTTCTATGGTAAGGTTTGAGAAGCCGTTGTTCTTGCTGATCTCTGCGCGATAGTCAAAAATTTCAGTAGGAAGTTGAGAGTGATTGATTACGAATATGTTTAGGTTAAGTTCACGGCAAGTCTTATGTAATACTTTGAGGATATGATAGATCCCATCACTATCAATCGACGAAAAGATTTCATCCAAGTAGATTAAGTTTAAGCCAGCAAACTTGGTCTTCATTAAGCGGATAAGAGCTATGAGAGCAGCAAAGTCAACCTTCTTACGTTCTCCTGTACTTAATTGTTCCGGAGTTACTTTGAATCCTAAATGTTGGATGTCCACTTCAAACTCTTCATTAAAAGAAACACGATAGTCCATGTTAAGATCTACCAACACTTTGCGAATTTCTGCGTTAAGAACTGGTAAGATTCTCTTTAGGGCAGATATCTTAACACCTTTATCGCCGAATATGTCTTCTATGATTTTGTAAAAGTTTGCTTTCTTTTCTTCCAACGTTTTTCTGTGAAGAGCTTCAGTTTTCTTTTCAAGACTATCGTCTATAATGTTTTGTAAAGACTGTGTCTGTTCATCAGTTGCGTTATTTTCGTTGAGACGATTCAGCTCTCCAGAGAAAGCGCTAAGCTGGGTTGAAGCAGATACTTTCTTATTACTTAGATCAGAGTACGCTTCCTTAATCTTCTGCCTGCGAGCGGTAAGTTCATCGACTTTAATTCGAATTTGCTGGATTGCATCGCGCGATTCTTTGTCACGGTTTATGTAATCTTGAAGCATTGACTTGTGGTGGTCGGTTGTAAGATCGGCTTCACACGTAGGACATTTGCCTTTTTCATAAAGGTCGATTTTCTCAGCGCACACATGTATCTCTGTCTTATGACCGCCGATCACCGATTCCCATTCTTTCATCATGTCATCAACTTCTTTACTCTTGTCAGCAATTTGGTTCATCTTGTCGTTGGCACTCTTAATAAACTCGTTCAATTTTTCGATACGTTCATTGAGTTCCTTTTTCTTTTCTTCACCAGCTGTCTTAAGTTTTTCGTTAAGATTTTCTAACTCTTGAGTTGAAGAAGTAACATTACGTTCAATCACAGATATCTCGGTATCAATCATATCGATCTGTTCCTTCATTGCTTTGATTTGGTAACGGACTTTCCACTTAATCGCGCCAAGTACTTCGAGTCCAAACAGCTTGTCAATGATCATCCTCTTATCGTGAACCCCCATGTTTATGAAGCTCTTAAAGTCGTTAATGGACAAAGACACCATATTGTTGAAAACATAGTAAGGTACTCCTAAGATTTCTTCTTCAAGAAATTCTTGGATGTTCTTTTTACCTGCTTGGTCGTATTCTGCTCCATTGATGTGAAGACGAAAGAAGTTGGGTGCTATGCCTCTTTCTATGACGGCGACAGTTCCAGGATTCTTTTCAACTTCAATCTTTACCGACAATGAATTGTTGAAACGATTTGGTAAGTCTCTGAGTTTTTTATTGTCTACTTTTCCATAAAGTCCGAACTTGATAACGTCGGACATCGTTGACTTTCCAGCCCCGTTACCTCCAAGGACAAGATAGAAGTTACCTTGATTTTCGTCGAAAGATATTCGTTGGACGTTATTTCCATAACTGCCAAAGTTCTTCCACTCAATTGTTTTGATTTTCATGACTTCTTTTTTCCTCCAATTCTCGCAAGGCTTCTTGGTAGAGTTTCTTGCTTACGGATATTAGTTTTTCTTTGATTGCGTCTGAGTAGTGAAGACCTTCTATATGTTTTTCGATCAATGACGTAAGATTGATTTCTCCAGATTCTCCTTCGGCAAGTTCTTCACCGTCTTCAACTTTTTGTTCTTCTTCGGTGACGATATTATGATTGATCTTACGATACCCACTAAACTTTTCAGTAAAGGCCGAGAAAGGGAATTTCAAGGACCACTGTGGCGTGACCATAATATCTATAAAATTGTTTTGAAAAGTTGCCTGGAGGTCTTCTAATGTCTGCTCGAGAATCCACTCGAGCTTGTATCTTAGAAATCTTGGAGAATAATCATTTTTGAACTGTGTTTCGGTATCTGTCTCTAAGTCATATAACCAAACACTTTTTTGATTACCTATGTCCGAACGAGTTAGTTCGTAAGGACACCCAAGCATTCTTATGTTGTTTGTTTTCTGCGCGTAGTGAATGTGGCCCGAGTAAACTCTCTTATGGCCTTTGAAGACTTCTGCTTCGGTTCCTTCTTCAATCTTTGTGAAACGATTAAAAGATAGACCGCGAATATCAGTATGACAAAAGAGGACGTCTGATGCATTCTTTGGATCTTTTATGATTTCTTTGATCTCTTCGTGCTTTTCAACCCAAGGTAAAAAGAACATCTTCTTATCTCCAAACATCATGTGTGTAGGTTCTTCAAACACAGTTATGTTCTCAACGTTCCTAAAAACTTTCAACGAGTTGATTTCGTTGGTGTACTTCATAAAGATGTCGTGGTTGCCGATGATCATATAAATTGGCATGATCTTAGCAATGTCTTCAAATATGCTGATACCTTTGTTGAGTACGTACAGGTTGATCGACTGCCTTGAGTCAAATACATCGCCACAGTGTACCACCACATCACCAGGTCTTCCTTCCTTTTCCAGAAGCGGTATAAAGAAGTTTCTAAAGTAATCTTCTATGATATCCATCCACTCACGAGAATTCGAACGAACTCCTAAGTGTGTGTCGGATATCAGCCAGATTCTTTTTGCGTTTATTCTCTGCATGTTTTCTTAAAACAATCTATGAATTCGTTTTTTCTTAAAGATTCCGTACTTTAGGTCAAGTTCTTTTAGAAGCTTTTCCTTGTAGGTTGGCGCCAATTCTTCGTACAGTACATCGTAAGACATACTCATAAATTCAGCGATGTTTACGAACTTTTCAATAGCTGACATTGCTTCTGACTTAGTAAGGCGCTCGTCAAAGTAATAGTAGATAGGAGCTACCTCGCTTCTAGGGACTTTCTTACTTTTGCTGTATTCTTCGTAAAAATAAGATCCTGCGAAAATGTTGTAAAGATCTTGTTGTATCTTATTTGCGATGTACTCATCAAAGCTGTCTTTGGGCCTATGAATGTCGTCTGGTTCGATTTTACCAAACTGCTCAAAGTCCAGGTCTCCCGTGTTGTACCGGTTGTTAAAGATTTTATCTTCTTTCATTATTCTGTGATTATTGTTGAGTTCGGATCTTCCATGATTCTCATGTAATCATAGTTAATCAAGAACTTCCTACGGGAATTTTTGTATCCATCATCGCGGTTAGCGATTAGTTTCAATATGTACTCTCGGTTTGCGTGCATGATCTCATCTTGTATGATACCAAACATTGCATCGACCGTATGACCTAATGCTGCTGATTCTGAAATGTTGGTTGCGTTTAAGTCGGTACTTCCGAAGCCAGATCGATTGATCTGAGTCGCTGTAACGATAGCCCAGTCATTTCTCATAGCCATCGCTCTTAAGTCTTCGGCAATCTGTTTGATCTTCATATACATATTCTCGGAATTGGGATTTCTCCAGTTCTTAAGAATGTTGATGTAGTCAAGAATGATCACTTTAAACTTGATTCCTTTGGTTTCCTCCATCTTCTGTAAGTAGCGCTCGATGTCAGGAACGCCGGCGGATGATGTTGGAAATTCTTTAACGTAAAGTTTCCCTGGCACCTGAAGACTATCATACCCTACTTGAGACAGGCGCTTCTTCATCATGACTTTGTCTTCGGCTGCTTGAGCGTATTCACGCATGCTAATGTTCAATAAGTTGGCACCTAAACGCTTAACCAATTTTCTGTCCCTCATCTCCAACGACAAGACAGCTGTATTGTAACCCATTCTTACGCTGTTGGCTGCAAGGTTGGCCAGCCAGATCGACTTACCAATCTTCATTTCACCGATGAAGCAGAAAAGTGCTTTTGAGTAGAATCCTCCACCAAGAACAAGATCAATGTAAGGAATACCCGAGCTAAATGTATCGGTGGTTGGTTGTGTGTGAGACTCAGGATCAAAGAAGTCAAGACCTTCATCGAATCCAAACTGTATGTTGTTGCGTTCGGTTATGATGTTCTTGGCATTCTGTACCACGTCTTTGACGTTTTCCACAGAAACCTTGGTAGTCTTAAGATATGTGATGAGGTCTAGAACCGATATGTCAAGGTTCTTATATTCAATCCAAGACTCAGCTGTTTGCTGAAGCCAGTCTTCATCGTATTCTCCGAGACGGACATCGAACAGCGAATCAACTTTAGTTTCTGTTAGGTCTTCTTGTAAGCCTTTAACTTTAGTGAGTTCTACGATCTGTGCTTTGGTCGGAATCGTGCTGTATTTTTCAACGAACTCCTTGGTTATATCGTAGATTCTTTTGATGTCTTCAGTCTCAAAGAATCGATTGCTGACTACATCAACGAGTTCTTTTCTCGATAGTAAGTAGTGATAAAAGATTTTTTCTAAATGGGTAGATACCATACATTGTTTATATACATGAGTTGATTAAATGATTTTTTACGCCCAAGGATTGTCCAATACTTTGTATTGCCACTCGGGTTTTCTTCCTTGCGTCATTTCCAACTTTTGAAGAAACGCGCCAGGACAGTCAGCAGGATCCGACACATAGTCTAGGAAACCTTGCAGTTCATTGATAGTCCCTACACCGTCTTTCATGTATTGCCACACTTGAGACGGCGTAAAGGATTTCTCAATTTCTTCTCTGTCTGATAAGTTGCTCAAAAGCATGTACACCAAGTCCATGTGTGTAGGAAATTCTTTCATTTCCTTGTACACATTTAGGGCATACTTGACTGGAAGTTTGCTTGGGTTAATCTTCATTTTCAGTATCGAAAATATCGCCTACAATTTCATCGTCTTCGATTTGATTCACATCACCTATGTTTGGTAGCATGAACATTTTCTTGATGATCTTTTCATCAAGTTCTCGAAGAACTTCTTCAGTGATTATACGAGGCGTGAATAGATCTTGTGGTTTGATTTCTTCTCCTAAGTGGCGACATGCCATAGTGCGAGCAGTTGGACGATCTTCAAAGTATAAGACAGTCTCAGTACCGTCTTCGTTTGTCTTAACGAAACGAGTTGCTTCAACTTCTGCTTTCTTTTCGTGACCTCCGCCGTACCACTTATCGAATTCTTTCTGACCGATCAGCTTGCCTTTTTGGATCCCGCAGTTTTCCCAGTTGATGTATTGTTCCAAACCAACGTATGGGTTCATACCCTTGTAGAATGAAATATGAAACTTAATAGGAAGAGGACGAGCAAAACGATTCTTGGCAGGCTTTGATGTTACGACGATTCCCGTTTTCATTGCGAAACCGTTTGATCCAACAGCACCTTCTTTAAGACCAGCTTTAGAAAGCTGAACGATGATTGATGCGTTGTAGATTGCTCCACCGCCGCCAGAGATTGTTTGGCCTGGGATGAAAGAACCAATACTTGCGTATGTGTGATTGGTAAAGATGAAAGGAATCTTAAACTCTGCGAGGTCAGTTGTAATAACACGGAAAAGCGAGCGCAAGTCTTGCTGTTTTGTCATATCTTTCTTTTCACTTCCTGATGCTGCGTCAGCACGTTCTTTAGTCGTGGCCAAGTTGCCCAGAGAGTCAAGAACCAAAAGGATCTTAGGAGTCTCTGCTCCTTTGTCTTTAGCTTTCTTGAGTTGATCACAAAGGTTGGTTACGAAGTGACGAACTTCCAAAGAAGTTCCTACCGGCTGATAACGAACTCCTTCAGGATCAATTCCGAAGTTCTTCATTGTGTCTTCATCAACAGCTGCTTCGGAATCACAGTAGATGATATGATAGCCCATCTTCTGTGCTTCACGGCAAGCATTCAATGTTAAGAATGTTTTACCTGTGCCGGATTCTCCAGCAAAGCAGATAGATCTTGAGTTGGGAATACCGCCAAAGAGGGATCCTGTCAGCTGAGCGTTCAGCATGTAGTTTCCGGATGGAATGTATTCATCAATCTTTGAGAATGTGTTCGTTGTGATGATAGAGCCTTTAGGATTGATTTTGGTTAGAGCTGCGTCTAGTTCTGTAAAGGAAAATGATTTTGCCATGTTCTTATTTTTTGTTTTTTTAGAATAGTTGTGTTCTTACGATGAGTTCTGGTGATAGAGGTGGTAAACCGATTGCTGCGATGAAACGATTGAGAGGATCTACGATACACTTTGCGAACTGCAGATCATAATCAACAGCGGGAGCAATTTGCACCGGATAGTTTGCTGGCAAGTAAGCGAATACGTTTTCTCCGCCTTCATCGTTCTTGGCGTAGTAATATCTTACTTTGTCACCACTTTTAATTAGCTGGTACTTGTTCTTCCACTTACTATTGTTTATCAGATAGTTGTGGAACCCAGCGGCGCGGACGTGCATCGGGCAGTGGTCATTGAAGACCAGTGATTTACGATCATCTGCAATTCCTTTTTCGTAATCACTGATACTCGAAGACATTGAGATGTTCTCGATGTTGTCAAGTATGAACGCTTGCTTTTCTTTCTTAAGCAGATCAGCAAGACTGCGCATGTTAAGCTTGTTCCTTTCGCGAAAAATGATCTTCAGAAGTTCTTTCATCTTCTTACGAGCAAAAGCAGGAGTTGATGACTGTACGATTTCAACACCTTTTGCATCGATCTTTTCTTGTTCTTTGTAAAAGATGCCGTCGCCTTCTCCAGATTTCCAAGCTTTGTCCATCACATACTTCTTTTTCTTCAAGAAGATTGCCGAGTATGAAATGGTTTCGAGCTCGAGATCTTGGATGTTTTCTGTTCCGTAACCTTCAGCAAACTTTTTGAAAGCGGTTCCTAGATATTCTTTCAACCTATTCTTGTAGATTCCATGGATAAGTTTGATTGGATCTTCTTTCCAATCACATCCAGAAACCACTTCCTCGAAAGCTACGTAGCAAGAGTCGGTATCTCCATAGACAGCGACTTCACCTTTCACCTGTTTGACGTCCGTAAGGCCAAGGACTTCGTGAAGCTTCTTGTCTTTGTGCCAAAATTCGTTGAAGTAACGATTCGTAATTTTTGAGACGAACTTAATCATCTCTTGTCCTTGCAGAGTAATTGCCTCTGCGACTCTTACATTGTAACCAACGAAGTAGGGGGAAGCTGTGGCACCATAGACAGAGTTAATGAAGATCTTGATAGCTTGTTCCTCGTTTTTCTTGAGGTTCATCAAGTATGTTAGTCTTGCGATCTCTGCCTCGATGTCCTCTTTGCTTGATGCGGTGGGGTCGATCTGGCAGTACTTCATTACTCAGCTTTTCCGACTATCATTTTTGTATCAGACTCAATAGAGTGAAAGATAAGACGGTCTTCAGTCACATACACCATTGTGTCTTCTTTATCCAAGTATGCAAATTGATTTTTGTAAACAGAGATTGTTACATCTGTGGAAGTCTCGATGTTCATGAGGCTTAAGTTAAAGCTCTTACCCGAAACAACGACGTTTCCTTTCTTAACACCGATTGTCAGCAACTTCTGGTCTGCGTCGATTCCAGCCAAGCTGTTGATCTTAGCTTGCATTTCTTTGGTAAGAACGAAAGAAACTTCAGCAGCAGATGAATCAGCAATCTTGTCCATCATTTCATCGGTGATGTGTGTGAACAGACGAAGGCTGGCACATTGGAAGTTGATATCCAAAGATTCGTTCTTCAAGTTGATGTCAGTTCCTACGTTTCCTTCTGTTGTATTTTCTTGGTGAAGTTCAAACTCAATAGCGCCACTGCCAAAGTGGCTGAATGATTTCATCATACGATCCACTGAGTAAAGACCAAACTTTACAGAATCATTGGATACATCTTCCATGTCGAAAACACGAGTCATGTCGATTTTTGATGATTTCACAACAGACCTTTCTGGTGTGTGAGTCTTGGCTTTGAGTTGTCCATCTTCCACCTCGATCAAAAGACTTGACGAGATTGGCGCAAACCTTCTGAGAAAATTAGAAAGTTCTTCAGTTGAGCTTAATTGAAGTGATTTTACGTTTTTCATTTTTTGATTTTATGATTTGTTATTTTATTCAGAGTAAGTATAGTAGTTCTTTAGATGATTTGATCGATAAGCCCGTACTTGAGACATTGCTTGGCATTCCACCAGATATCGTGTGATAGTATTTTATCGAGCTCTTTTGCAGGAAGCTTGGTCTTAGATGTGTACCAATCTTTAACAGTCTTCATGATAGCGTCGTTGCTGATCATGTCGTCTTTGAGTTCAGTGTATTTACCCCATGTTGCGCTACTTAACTCATGAACAAGCATGTAGGCGTTTTTTCGCATGAGCCTTTTTGTTCCTGCGGTTGACACAAATGTAGCACCAGACGCAGCACATCCTTCAATGACTGTAATGACCGGGGTCAAAGAGGATATTCTCTCAACGGTGTCAGCAATAGCAAAAGATGAGAATATCTCTCCACCTGTTGAATTTATGTGAAGCCAGATCGGTGAGGGGGATCCAACTTCTTGCATTGAAGAAAATGCAGTTGGAGCAAGTTTCATTGACAACTCGTGTAATGAACGATTCAGCACCAACGCTGATCTTTCATCAATAGGACCGTAAAACCAGATGTGATCACCTAGAACAGTGATACCTGGGTGTGTATTTATCTGCTCATCTTCATCGTGTGATTGCGGGCGCGCATACAGAAGCGACGCGGTATTAAACTTCTTCTTCATTTTCTATTGCATTTTGGTATACTTCTATTCCATCGATTTCTTCTTCTTCGGCGAAGAGATCCACCGATGACGCTGAACGATTTGTGGTTGCTCTTTTTAGAGCCGTGTCTTCCATCTTCTGGAAATCCTTGACTGCTTGCGCAAGTTCTTTTTCTTGACGTTTGATTTCTTCTTTCAAGAACTTAATCCTTTCGCGAGTTCTTTCGAGTTCTTGCTCGGTTAAGGATTTTAGTAAGATTGATTCCAAGCGTCTACGAATGTGTGGATGTTCAGACGTTAGTTCTGTTAAGAAAGAGTCGACTTCGGAATCGGTCCTCATCTTACCTTTTCCAGCAAGCATGAACATCAAGTACTTTTCTTTATAGATTAAGAATAGCAGTTCATCGTCGTTCAATTTCTTAAAGTGCTGGATCCTGCGAACTCTTAAATCAGCCAATCGATAACGGTAGTCATTGATATAGTCTTCGATTCTTTCGTATTCCAAAACAAGCCCGTCTTTTACAAAGACCGGTGTTTCAGTTATGAGCATCTTGATACTTTTCTCAACTGCTTCTAAGAACACTTGCCATTCGTCTTTCTTACCAGCGAACTGCAAGATTATGTCGATATTCGTTGACGAGTTGTTCGTCATTTTTACAGTGTGGTGCTCAAGTATGGTCTCTAACTTTTTCAAGAAACTGCCATACTTCATAAGAGGGGGTAACTCAGTGACACGGATCGTCTTTGCCGATTCATTGACCTGCATGACTCCTTCGATCAACCAAGTCTTGTTCAAGCCTTTGAACCTTTTGACCTTTCCTTTGAAATTCTTAAACTTGGGAACTACTTCTTTGATTGATCCATCCAAGTATTTCTGGATGTCTTCGAGATCTCGAGGAAGCACAGTAGTTTTGTAACCTACCGCAATACCTATGATCATGTTCGTAATGCCGATGGGCAAGTCGAGCCAAAGAGGGTTCCAAGATCCTTCTTCGTTCTTTTCATTGAGGAAGTCACTCTTACGAATCATATCAGCGATCTTAGGATTGATCTTGACCGATGTATAACGAGCCGCAGATGCTTCATGATTGATAGGAGTGCCAAAGAATCCGTCTCCGTTTAAAAGTTGTTCGCTGTTGCCGAAAGGACGAGCCAGTTTATTGATTGCTCCGGTCAATGACTTGTCTCCGTGGTGGTAGCCGTCCGATATGCAAGAACCTACAAGTGATATCGTCTTATTGTAGTTATGAGGTGCGTTCAGTATGATGAAACGCTGAACATTCGTCAAAGCATCGTAGAATGATGGGATTCCGCGATTCTCTAAAACATAGAGGGCGTAATTCCTAAAGTTTACATCGATCTGCCTTGAGATGTTTAAGGGATATGATTTGGTCTTCAAAACTAAAAGTTATTGTAATGTTTATATTCCGAAGACGGTCTAGAGTTCTTACATAAAAAAACAGGAGTGCTAAGCACTCCTGTTTGTCAATAACTTATATACTAGCGATTACTTACCGCTGTCTTCGGCCGGAACCTTGTCGTCATCGTCGTCGTCGTCGTCTTTCTTGTCGTCGTCAGAAGAATCGTCGTCGTCTTTCTTGTCAGTATCAAGGTCAAGATCGAGCTCTACTTTTTCTTCATCGTCTTTTTTCTCTTCACCGCCTTCAGGAGCTTCTTCCTTCTTTTCGTCTCCGCCGTCTACGTCAAGATCAAGGTCGATCTCTTTGTCGTCTTTCTTTTCTTCGCCGCCTTCGGGAGCTTCTTCTTTCTTTTCTTCCGAATCGTCAGATTCTTCGGTGTTCTTTTTTACGAGATCCTCATCTTCCTCAGAAACTTGCGATTTCTTGAGTTCTGTTATGAAGTCTCCAAAGTTTTTTAGATGTTTCATTTCGTATTTGTTTTTTGATGTTATTCTTTATGATCCAAGTTCGGCCTTGGCTTTTTCTGCTCCTTCGATGACAGTGTTTAAGATTTCACTCATCTTAAGCATGTGGGCCTTCATCTTTTGGTATTTCTTCTCCAAGTCGGGTGTCCAGATTCCGTCGCCTTCCATTCTCTGTCTTACCCAAGATAAGCCGTTGTTTGGCCCAGGGATCTCGTAAGATTTCTTGTCTTTGTAGATACCGTTTTTGACTTCCTTGTCGATTGCTGTGTCAACTGCTTTTCTTGCGTCGTCGTAAAGAGGGCGAAGTTCACCAAGCATCTTTTCAAAGTCTGAATCTCTGACGTTTACTTTCTTGCCCCAGTAGTTCAAAAGACCGTATGGATCAGGCTCGCCTTTTGCAGCGGTACCGTCAAGATCGCGACCTGCTACGACACCACGAAGTGTGTAAAGGTCGCTAAGAAGCGTGTCCAAGTGGAACTCTTTGCGGTCGTACTTACCGGTGTACTTGTTGAGGATCTGCTTCATGAAGTTTTCGATCTCGTCTTCAAGAGCTCTCTCGATCTTTTCTTCTCCGTGATATCTGCTGATTCCTTTTGATGAAAGACCTTTTGGAAAGTCACCGTCGTTGTAGTAGCGATAGTACTGACGGAACAGACTATCTTTCTTAGCTTGTTCTCCTTTGTTTAGTATTCCTTTGTCGTAGAACCAAGAAAAAAGATTGTCGAGGTTTGCGATCTTACCAGACCAAGCACGGCCGGCAAAAGAAGCTTCGTCGATATGCTCTTCTGATTCGGCAACTTTATATATGAAGTCATCGGGATCAACTGCTACGATCAATCCTTTGTCAAAAAGACTTACCAATTTGTCATTTGACAATTCCATTGTCTTGTCGGTACCAGGACCTGGATAGAAGTCCTCGCCCATGATTTCGTCTCCGTAAAAGTCTTTCAACATTTGGATGGCGTCTTTGTCGTTGGCTTTGCCAAACTTGATGTGCCATGCTCTATCTGGAAACAGCGATTCGTTGACGAATTCTTCGAAAAGTTTTACAAATTCTCCCATTGCGGTTGTTTATTTTAATGTAAGCAAGTATTTGAGCTTTTGGATGTCGGCTACGATCTCATCTTTGATGTTGTTCAATTCAGCATCTTGCTGAGCCATGAAGCTGTTGTTCATGAAGTCTTCGAATGCTTCTAAGAATGCGTCGATCTTGAGATTGTCGTAGTCGGCAAAGGTGATCTGTTTTACGCCCCCAAACTTAGGTCTTTGGTATTTTCCGCTGTAGACCTCGATGATTCGGTCGAGTTTGTCGCCGATAGAATCATAGATCATTTCAAAAGCGTTGTGTTCTGCGTATGAAAGAGTCTGCCAGTGAAGGACCTTTAATTGACCTTGAATTTGTATTGCGTTAGCAAGTAATTCCTTTTCCATTTATGTGTTTTTGTTTTATGATTCTTGTGATATCATTGCATGAATAATAGCAACTGAAATTTGTTTTTCTTTTTTGAAAAACTCCATTGCTAATTTCTCAATGTTTTTGATTTGTGCAGATGTTAATCTTTCTTCTGCTTCTTTTTGCCATTCAGTAATAGCTACTTCAAAAGCATCTTGAAAGTCTTTTTCCATCTTTAAATGCTCTTTCGGTACTTGACCTCCAGAAGTATCTTGATTGTATGTCATCCAATACTTGGTGTCTATAATCTTTTCGTTAATGAATTGTTCGAACAATTTAATGTGTTTCATCTATGATTCTTTTTTTGTTTTCTGACCAAGAGATGAAAACTCCTAGTTTGTTTACTATATATCTGGCGACCCAACGGTTAAAATCTGCATCTGAGCGCATGGGTTCCATGTTCTCGATTTGTTTTCTTCTCCAGACTGTCTCTGGTTCTTTTGCGAATAGAGGAGTTTCTTTGGCTTTGCCTATGATCTTTTCGACTGCTTGCTTGTCGTCTTCGCTGATCGCTCTGCGCATGTCTTTCATCATGGCTTTGTAGTCTTTGAGATCTTTGGACTTTGTCATCCAATCTTCGGCCTGTGGATCCAGGTTGGTCCTGACACTACCCGTTATGATCTCGACATCGATCGGAGACTTGACCTTGTAGTCGGTTTCTTCGTTGAGCCAGTCGTTGAAATTTTTGATCACTTAGAACTGTGTATTTTTTCTAAGTATATATCTTCTATCAGATTCTACCTTCCAGCCATTTTTTACGTTTGTCGCTATTGGTTCCAAATGCAATGTCGATGAACTTGGCTGCAGAACGATCCTGACGAACCTTAAACATTTTACGTTCTGCCATGATCAACTGCCAGTCTTCAACGCTCAACGAACCCAGTCCTTTGAGGTAACGAACTCCGCGGTAAGGTGTTCCGCTTTTCTCAAACTGGCCCCACTCGTGAAGTGAATAGAAGTACTTGCGTTTGTTGTTCACCTCGGCAGACACAAGAGGTGTGATAAGTATGTTGAGCTTGCCTTGCTCGATGACTTGTGGAAACCACTTATAGAAAAGGTTGATCACTAATGAAGCAATGTGACCGATTCCGTCTGGATCCCAGTCGGTTGCGATTGCGACGTTTGAGAAAGCGCACTTACTTCCGTCTCGCGGCTCGAGATTAAGAATGTTCATCAGGTCGATGATTTCGTTATTGGTGCTTAGGTCAGAAAGGCTTCTTGCGTTTTTGATCTTACCTTTCAACGAATAGACTGCATCAACTCTTGGGTCTCTCTTTTGCAAGATCGAACCCATCGCTGAACTTCCTTCTACGATAAAGAGCGTTCCTTTGCTGCCCGAGGGCGGAAAGTACTTGTCGCTGATCTTTTTGGCAGCGGCTCTTTTCTTGTTCTTGATTGCGTTGAGATCTTGCTTTAGATTTCTTTCATCAATTTTTTTCTTAACCGCTTCATAGAATTCCGAGCGCAGAACTGAGTGTCTCAACTTCTTATGGAATTCTTTTTCCAACATAGGCTGAATCTCCCAACGACCCGCTGCGTACTTGGTCTTGTTTTGGTCGGCAAAGCGGATCAGCTTGGGCGGAAAGTTTAGGATTAGGAAAGTATCGTAGAAGTGGTGCGCCAGTTGGTAGTCGAAGATTTCGTTAACCCAGTCAGTGAATATCCTCTGGTGTATCCCCGTACACAGAGCACCATTAACGAATGATGCCGATGTACCGCTTTCGTATTTCTCCCAGACGAAGAACATTCCCAGCTTGTTCTTGAAAGCAAGAGCGCCATCGGGTATGAAGTTGATGTCCAGATCCAACAAGTGGCCGTCGAACACAAACTCGATGGTTAGGTTGCTGATCACCGGGTCTTCTTTCTTTAAGAACTGGCGGAAGATGAACATCGTGTGCAAGTATTCTTTGTCCCACGCGCAGTCTTTAAAAACATCCTTTCTTGGAATGTATGTAACCGTGGTTCCTGTTTGTTCTCCACGTTTCTTAGGACGGCAAGTTTCATCGGTCTTGACGAACTTATTCCAAGTAGCGACGAAGTGAATATCGTTGTTCACAGTCTCGATGGAAAACTCATCTGACAGCATATTCACCAAAGCAGCACCTACACCGTTGGTTCCGATGAGGCTGTCGGTCGAATCTTCATTATAGAAGTTAGAACCGGCTCGAAGCATCGACATCGCTGTCTCTACGTTCGACTGTCCTGTCTTAGGATTGGGTTTCTCAGCATTGATAAATCCTCCTCCGGTGTCGGTAACTTTGACTCGGTTGGTCTTAGAGTCGATCTCGACACGGATCTTAGGCATCTGGCCTTTCATTCGCTTGGCTTCGTCGAATGCGTTGTCGACAATTTCATTGAGCATCTTGTAGAAACCTACGGAAATGATCTTGTTCTTCTCGACGAGTTTTCCTGGCTCTACGATCTGTACTTTTTCTTCAGATTTCTCGACCGAACCAATGTACATTGTTGGTCTGTGAAGTACGTGCTCAAAGTCGCTGAGCGCTACGATTTCTTTGTTTGATGCAGTTTGTTTGTTTTGCTTGGCCATTATGTCTTTGTATGAACTTGTGAATAACTTACAGTAATTATATTAACTAAAAGAAAAAAGTTCTGTGGAGGTCATCCACAGAACTTATAGTATTTAACAATCTTGATTTTACATGCCCGTCATCTTGAAAAACTTTTCGTGATCAAACGGAGCGCCTTGTGTAGTGGGTCCTACGATAGTAGGCATCACTGTCTTGCCACCCAGATTCAGTTTGAATGCGAGGTCTTTTTTCCACTTTGGAAGTTTGTCTGCGTTCACTGGCTCCTGTCCTCCGAATCTGTTCACATTCCAGAATGACCAGCCTTTGCTTGCCAAGAACTTCATCATCTTAGTGTATTCTTCTTCAGTCTTAGGCATGAAGTAGGAATCGCCGTAAGGATTTGAAGAGTGTCTCCACGCAGACTTTTCTTGAGACGTAAAGTCTGCATAGACTGCTGCCTCGTTTACAAAGTTCTCAAATGT
>SXGQ01588102.1_pt1 | contig 26528 bp, 24 predicted proteins | sample 3178371 | NCBI WGS metagenome assembly SXGQ01 (sample SAMN11356859, study PRJNA531348) | freshwater metagenome | isolation source: freshwater sample F1-20 | place: China: Fuxian Lake, Yuxi | collected 2017-12-25 | reverse complement strand
TGGCCGCAGCAGGTAAGTGAGGAAACGACATGATCCCCGCAGCATTTGATTACGTTCGCGCCGGTTCGGCCGCTGAAGCAATTTCACTTATCGGTCAACATGGCTCTGATGCCAAGTTCATCGCTGGTGGACACAGTTTGCTCCCCATGATGAAGTTGCGCCTTGCCCAGCCCGCAGTACTCGTTGACATTTCGCGCATCAGCGACTTGTCATACATCAAAGACGCCGGCGACCACATCGCAATCGGTGCAATGACCCGCCACATGGACGTCGAGAAGTCGTCAGTGCTTGCCCAGCATGTTCCGTTGTTGGCTCACGCTGCTGGCCACGTTGGCGACCCACAAGTTCGCCACCGCGGAACCATCGGTGGTTCAATCGCTCACGCCGACCCCGCTTCAGATCTTCCCGCAACCACCCTGGCTCTCGGCGCGACATACGTCGTTCAAGGACCAAACGGCACCCGCGAAATCGCCGCATCAGACTTCTACAAGAGCTTCCTTGAATCAGATCTTGCCGATGACGAAATGCTCACCGAGATTCGCGTTCCCAAAATGAACGGTGCCGGTTGGAGTTTCCAGAAGTTCAACCGCCGCGCTCAAGACTGGGCCATTGTCGGAGTAGCCGCATGGCGCGGCGCGAACGGTTCGGGTGTTGGCCTTGTCAATATGGGCCAGACACCCATTTTGGCTTCGGGTGTGAGCAAGGCTCTCGCAGGTGGCGCATCGATCGCCGATGCTGCTGCGCTTGCCGTTGCAGATGCACAGCCTTCTACCGACAACAACGCCACTGTTGAATACCGCACGCACTTGGCCAAGGTCTTGGTGCGTCGGGCTCTCGAACAAGCCAGCGCCTAACAATTCGTTGTCATCAATCGATGACAACGATGTTTCCTCAGTCTGTGAAGAAACTATTAACCGCTATGAACCTGCGATGGTTTTTGCTCGCGCTGTATAGCTTGGCTTTCGTTATTTCTTTCGCCCAAAACGGCTTACCAGTTGCACGTATGGCTGTGCTCGGTTGGGTGAGTGCTGCATTTATCATTGGCAATGTCGGCAAGCCGCGTCGCAAACAATTGCAGATGATCGGCGACCTCGTTTTCTACGCATGCATGTGGTTGTCATACGACTTCAGCCGCGGAATCGCCGACTCATTCGGGTTCCCACTCCAAGTTGAAATGCCACGCAATATCGACAAAACACTTTTCTTCGGGCACGATCCCAATACCTGGATGCAACAGCAACTCTGGAACAAGAACATCCAGTGGTACGACGTATACGGCTCAATCATTTACTTCACCCACTTTTTTGTTCCGGTCGCAACGTCGGTATATCTCTGGATTCGTTATCGAGATCAGTGGGTTCGATACATCCGGCGATTTGCCACTGTGTTGTTTGCCGGTGTTGCGACGTACGTCGTGATGCCAACTGTTCCACCTTGGATGGCATCAAGTACAAAATTCGATTATCAAATTCTCGAACCACTTCAACGCTCGACCGGACGTGGCTGGAGTTGGCTCGGCCTCGAAACTGTGAGCAGCGTTCTTCTACGTGGGCAACAGTGGGCCAATCCCACCGCGGCCTTACCTTCGTTACATGCCGCGTTCGCACTATTTGTCGTCGTCTTCTTTTGGAAGAAAATGTCAAACAAATGGGTCCGCTATTCGTCCTTGCTCTTCCCACTGTCAATGGCCTGGTGCCTCGTGTACTTTGGCGAACACTATGTCACCGATATTTTGGCGGGCTGGGCCTACGTGAGTGCATCGTTCTGGTTCTGGAATCGTTGGGAAGCCAAACGGCAGGTGGCTGAACCGCTAACCTGACCTCAACAGGGGTGAGAACAGTGAGTTCCGAAGGTCACGAAGCAGAGTTCGACTCGCGAAGCCTCGACGCCATTGCTGATGCCGACCCGTATCCATATTGGTACGAAGACGCCGATCAGCCGTTGTCTAACCCGACTTTGGTTCGAACTGAAACGTGCGACTTATGCATCGTTGGTGGCGGATACACCGGACTCTGGGCTGCGATTATCGCTAAAGAACGCGACCCATCACGCGATGTTGTTCTCATTGATGCCCACGAGATTGGTTCGGCGGCGAGTGGTCGCAACGGCGGATTCATGGATGCATCTCTCACGCATGGCATCGCCAATGGACAAGAACGATTTCCTAAAGAAATTGCCCTACTTGAAGAACTTGGAATCGCCAATCTCAACGAAATCGAAGCAGCAATTAAGCGCTACAGCATTGATTGCGATTTTGAACGAAACGGTGTCATTGAAGTTGCCTCAATCACCCAACCCCCAAGTTATCTCGATGAACTTCGTGATGATTACTTGCAATTGAAATCACTCGGTCAAAAAGTCACGTGGCTCGATCGTGAGCAAATGCAAAAGCAAGTGAATTCGCCAACGTACTCAGGCGGATTATGGGTACATGATCGTGCCGCGATTGTTGATCCAGCTCGTTTGTGTTGGGGACTCAAAGCAGCAGCCGAGTATTTGGGTGTGCGCATTTACGAAGACAGCAAGGCGACATCAATCGAGCGCGATGGTGTTGGAGTTTTGGTGACAACTCCACTCGGAAAAGTTCGTGCCGGCAAAGTTGCTCTCGCAACAAATGCCTTTAAACCATTGTTGAAACGCATCAACAATTACATCGTGCCGGTGTACGACTACTGCATGGTGACCGAACCCCTCACGCCTTCACAACTAGCCAGTATCGGCTGGAATAACCGTCAGGGTCTTTCGGATATCCCAAATCAGTTCCATTACTACCGACTCACCGAAGACAACCGTATTTTGTGGGGTGGTTATGACGCGATCTATTTCTTTGGCGGCAAAGTGTCATCAGAACTTGAGAGTCGACCAGAAAGCTGGGCCAGGCTCAGCATGCATTTCTTCAAGACCTTCCCGCAGCTTGAAGATGTGAAGTTCTCGCACATGTGGGGCGGAGCGATTGACACCTGTTCGCGCTACTGCGTGTTCTGGGGACAGGCAATGAACGGTCGCGTTGCATATGCGGTTGGTTACACCGGACTTGGTGTGGCATCATCACGTTTCGGTGCCGAAGTCATGCTCGACCTCATCGATGGTCGACGATCCAAAGCAACTGAAACTGATTTTGTGCGTAGTAAGCCATTGCCATTCCCACCTGAACCATTCAAGTTCATGGGCATTCAAGCAACTCGGTGGAGTTTGAATCGCGAAGATAAAACGGGCAAACGAAATCTGTGGTTGCGTTCGCTTGATCGATTAGGCCTGGGCTTCGACAGCTGAAACCGCAGATAGTCAGAGGCGTTCGAAACCTCTGAGAACGCAGTGATTAGAGGCGTTCGATAATGGTGACATTGGCTTGTCCGCCACCTTCACACATAGTCTGCAAACCGAATCGTCCACCGGTGCGCTCAAGTTCGTTCAAGAGTGTCGTCATCAAACGTGCGCCAGTTGCACCAAGAGGGTGACCAAGAGCAATTGCTCCACCATTCACGTTGACCTTTGCATGGTCGGCATTTAGTTCGCGCATCCACGCCATCACGACTGGTGCAAATGCTTCGTTGATTTCAACCAAGTCGATGTCGTCGATCGTCATGCCAACTTTTTGCAATGCTCGCTTGGTCGCAGCAATGGGAGCCGACAACATCATGATCGGGTCGTCAGCCAAAACGCTCATGTGATGAATGCGAGCACGTGGCTTCAGACCGTGAGTCTTTACTGCCTGATCGTTAGCGATCAAGATCGCCGCTGAACCATCAGAAATCTGACTTGCACAAGCAGCCGTTAAGCGTCCACCAGGAGTCAAGGTTTGCAATGAGCGAATCTTTTCCCAGTTCGGTTCGCGCGGACCTTCATCGTGCTGAACACCATTGAGCGATGAAATCTCTGCTTCAAAACGACCTTCGGCACGAGCCTTGATGGCTCGCACGTGGGACTCGACTGCGAACGCTTCCATTTCGTCGCGTGAAAGGTTCCACTTTTCGACCATCATTTCGGCGCCAACAAATTGGCTGACTTCGCCGTTGCCGTAACGAGTGGTCCAGCCGGGCGAACCGGTGAAAGGATCGTCGAACCCGAGGGCCTGACCAGCGGTCATGGCCGACGAAATCGGAATCATGCTCATGTTCTGCACGCCGCCGGCGACGACGAGGTCCATGGTGCCGCTCATGACGGCCTGCGCAGCGAAATGGACCGATTGCTGAGCTGAACCACATTGGCGGTCGATGGTGACGCCTGGGACGTGCTCGGGAAGTCCAGCGGTCAACCAACATGTGCGGGCGATACAGCCGGACTGCGGGCCGACCGAATCGACGTTGCCGAAAATGACGTCGTCAACAGCATTGGGGTCAACGCCGGTGCGCTCGATGAGGGATTTGATGCTGTGAGCACCGATATCAGCGGGGTGAATCTGTGAAAGTCCGCCTCCACGGCGACCAACAGGCGTACGGACAGCGTCAATGATGTAAGCGTTCGGAGTACTCATACTCCCACCCTACTTCCCCACCCCCTCCGCGGTAATTAATCGCCACTTTGGAAGATGGTTACCGCCTAGCGGCAGGCAAACTCCAAAGTGGGGGAATTAGATGCCGACGATGACGGACGAACCGTGGCCGAAGAGACCTTGGTTGGCCGTAATTCCGAGCTTGGCGTTCTCGATCTGACGACCCTCGGCCTGTCCTCGCAACTGCCACACCAGCTCGCACACCTGGGCAATCGCCTGGGCCGGAATCGCTTCACCAAAGCACGACAGACCACCACTGGGGTTCACCGGAATGCGTCCACCGATTGTGGTCGCACCCGATCGCAACAAGCCTTCAGCTTCGCCAGGAGCACACAAGCCAAGGTGTTCGTACCAATCAAGTTCGAGCGCAGTCGACAAGTCGTACACCTCGGCCATCGACAGATCCTCTGGACCCACTCCGGCCTCTTCGTAAGCATCCCAACAAATGGAATCTTTGAATCCACGTGCTGGCGGCATAACGACAGCCGATGAGTCGGTTGCAAAGTCGGGCATTTCTAGAAGTGTCTGCGGATAGGTCGGTGTACTTGTGCTGACCGCTTTAATGCGCGGTACACCTTTCAATGATCCGAGATGCTTTTCGGCAAATGCTCGACTCGTCACAATCATCGCTGCGGCACCATCAGATGTCGCGCAAATATCCAGCAAGCGCAACGGGTCGCTCACCACAGGGCTATTCAACACATCTTCAATCGCGTTCTCTTTACGGAAACGCGCATTCGGGTTGTTGAGCCCGTGTATCGAGTTCTTCACTTTGACTTGGGCAAAGTCTTCAGATGTTGCGCCATACAGATCCATACGACGGCGAGCAAATAAGGCGAAGTACGCCGGGTTGGTTGCACCTAAAAGATGGAAACGCAACCAGTCGGGGTCGTTCTTCCGATCGCCACCACCGACCGGAGCGAAAAATCCCTTCGGTGTCGTATCGGCGCCAATCACCATTGCCACATCGCAAAAGCCCGCAAGAATAGAGGCCCGTGCCGTCTGAAGAGACATCGCACCACTCGCACATGCCGCATAACTTGACGAAACGCGAGCACCAGTCCAACCCATTTTTTGAGCAAATGTTGCACCTGCAATAAAGCCGGGATATCCGTTACGGATGGTGTCGGCACCAGCGACGTATTGAACGTCTTTCCATTCAATGCCCGCATCTTTCAATGCCGCACGTGCTGCAACCATTCCGTATTCGGTGAAGTCACGACCCCACTTGCCCCACGGATGCATTCCGACGCCAAGAACCACTAAGTCACGATCGCTCATTTTGCACCTCCTGCAACTTCATCTTGAACAGCCGGCGCCCACACATAAACCATGTAGTCCACTCCGTCCTCGCGGTACAACACATCGGTTTCAAGTTGCATTCGCATTCCGACCTTCAGATCTTTTGCCAAAATTCCTTTCGGAGCCTGACCCAAAACGATGATGCCTTCTTTTTCAAGTTGCACCGCCACTAACGCGTATGGCTCAAATGGTTCGGCCGCACGGTAAGGCAACGGCGGCGCATAACGATTCTCGGCGTAGCTCCAAACAGTTCCAAAACGCGAGAACGGAGTAGCCGTCAACTCCTCGCTATCGCACACTGGGCTTGGGCATGCGCCTTCACGTGGCGGGAAAACATAGGTCCCACAACCCGTGCACTGTGAACCAATCAAATGCGGATTTTGATCAAGCGTAAACCAGCCTTCAATCGCTGGCACTTGGGAAGCGTTACTCGTTGCGGTTTCTGACACATCGTCAGACTAACCAACAACCGCAGATCATCACCGATTCACCGAACGGTTTGTAAGTCAAGCAACGGGATGATTCCGGTTTTGACAACTGCGTCGAGGTCACTTTGGAGCATGTGCACTCCGTCACCGCGTAACGAGCCCGGTGTCGCTTCTGCGGCCACGACCATGCTCGACCAGTCGACCGAATAAATCTGCGGCCATCGGGTCAGCCACGTTTGCATCAGGGCATTCCAAGCCACAACTCGATCCAGTTGAGCGAATTGCGTACCACCCAAAGCGCCGCCGTGAATCTCGGGACTATTCAATAGGAGCAGTTTAATACCTCGTTCATCACACGCGGCGACTAATTCTTCCATCGCTACATCGTGCTTCTCTACAAAAAGTGGATCTTCAATCGTGTACCAATTCTCATCGTCAACATACTTTTGTTCGGCTTGCTCTGGGACCGAGTAGACCATCACGACAACCGATGGTGCAAACGATTTGAATGCCCCTTCCCACTCTGGGTACAAGGTGGGACAATTCGTCATATCAAATTCAGCGCCTTCCCACCAGCGAACTTTTTCAGTTTCCACTAGTGGGCAATTTCTCCCACCCGCCCACAACACGCTGAATCGATCACCAGCAATGTTGTTAATCGCCGCAGATATTCCGTACGAAGTTGAGTCACCGATCACCATGACTCGTTCACGGAGATCTTCTCCTTGAAGTTTGTCATTGATCAGAGTTAATTGCCGGGCCAAATCTTCTCTGGAGGGCTGATGCAAAGTGATCGCCTGATCAAGACGCAAATCAGCATCGTCAAGTTGGGCACTGAATACATCGGCGTCACCGTAATCAACCACAATGACCGGAATCGTCACGAGCGGTTGCAAAATATCGTTCACTATTTCAACGCTCAATTGAAACTGCAATGTCACGTCTTTTTCAACAGCGTTACCTGTTGCCGCAAGAACGTTGTCTTCTAATTCGGCGAGCAGCTTTCGTTCTGCTGCACCAACCGACAGAACGGCGACGTCAGGCTTTGATTGAAGGATGAGTCGCTGCGCAACCGATGAGAACGATTCGCATCCTTCAATCGTTTCTGCACTCGGCCGAATCGCGCATCCCGGCTGAATTCCGCTCACAACCACAATCGGAATTGATTCACCTATTGCTTTCTTCACGTCTTCGGCCACAACAGATTCGCTTCCAAGAACCAAAACTCTTAATGGATCTCGAGTTGAAGTGTCAGTGGAGATCACGGTGCCAGGTGGCGCAAATTGAATCATCTCATCAGGAGCATCAACCCCAGCCAGAGCATTTGGTGTTGTCACCGAAACTGTCGCCACAACAATCAGAGCGATTCCCATCGCTGCGACCATTCCGGCACCCGCCCACACCGGCTTTCGTAGTACTTTGCGAAAGCGAATGGGGTTTTCAATGAGCCAAGCAGACAGACATGCCAATAGAGCCGTCACGCCGATGCGAGTTATTGACAATGCAACTCCATCAAATCCCATGCGTTCGCGATTCAGCACCACAAAAACCGGCCAGTGGAAAAGGTACAACGAGTAAGTGATGCGACCAATCGCGACCATCAGACGCGATGTCATTAATACTCGAATTGGTCCGGGCACAAGCACCGAAACAATCAGCGCACTTGACAACAGCGAGAACCCACTCAGTCCACCTTTGTACAACCACTGATCACTTGTGTGTGCCTGAGTCGCAATGAACACGAAGCCGATGAATGCCAGAACACCAATCGCTGCAATCACTTTTGCTGACAAGCCGCGTATCTGCTTGCTCACCGGAACCACCAAGGCCAACAGTGCACCTACCAGCAATTCAGCTGCACGTGTGTGGGTTCCGTAGTACGCCAAATTACGCGAATCGGTCAACAGCATCGCGACAACACTTGCTCCCGTCAACACCATCAGTGTCGGGACAAGAATCTTGCGCCAACGCAGCAGAACGATCATCAGCAGCGGAAAGACGAGATAGAACTGTTCTTCAATGGCTAAAGACCAGAAGTGCAAAACCGGTGATGGTGCCGACTCAAACAATTGTGCGTACGTTGTGCCAGCAGTAGCGAAACGCCAATTGGCCGAATATCCGAGCGCCGCAAACAAATCGCCCCGAAGGCGCGCGCCATCCAACAGACCACAGACAGCAACTACTGCGATCGCGATCAAACATACGATCGACCCTGGGGCGAGTCGCCGCAAACGACGCGACCAGAACCGCTTGAGATCAACTTTCCCGGCCCGAGCATGATCAGCCAACATCACCTGGGTAATCAGATAACCCGACAAGGTAAAAAACAGCGAAACTCCAAATGCCCCACCGGGCACGAACGACCAGCCAAGGTGAAACGCCATCACTGTGATGACGGCGAGTGCGCGAAGACCATCAAGTCCCGCGACGTACTCAATTCCTCCCTGATTGTGATCCCCCACGAGGTCAGGATAGTTGGGCGCAAGTTCAGGAAATATGGCTCACCAACGATTTCTGACACGGCGTCAGATTTTTACGAGAGTGCGACTAAGGTTCGTCACCGTATGGATCTCAATGAAACCAGTGAAGAGTCCGCATTCCGCGCTGAGGCGCGGGCGTGGCTCGAGGCCAATGTGCCCACATCACCACTTCCAAGTTTTGACACCGCAGAGGGCTTTGCCTTACACCGCATCTGGGAAAAGAAGTTGTACGAGGGAGGCTGGTCGGCAGTCTCGTGGCCAGTTGAGTACGGCGGACGCGATGCCGACTACATCAAGTGGTTGATTTTTGAAGAAGAGTATTACCGAGCTGGTGCACCTGGCCGAGTGAATCAGAACGGCATCTTCTTACTTGGTCCAACAATCATGGAAGTCGGTACCGAAGAACAAAAAGCCAAGTTCTTGCCGTCGATGGCCTCGTCCGAAATTGTATGGGGTCAAGCTTGGAGCGAGCCCAACGCCGGTAGCGACCTTGCAGGCATTCGCAGCAAAGCAACACGAGATGGTGACGACTGGATTTTGAACGGTCAAAAGATTTGGGCGAGCCGTGCGGTGTGGGCCGACTGGTGTTTCGGAATCTTCCGCACCGACCCGACCGCTGACCGCCATCGCGGATTGACGTTCATTTTGTGTCCGCTTGATTTGCCGGGCATCACTGTTCGCCCCATCGCGCAACTTGATGGCGACACTGGGTTCGCCGAAATCTTCTTTGACGATGTACGCGTTCCGGTGACGAACACATTGGGCGAAGAAAACAAAGGTTGGAATGTCGCCATGGCGACCGCTGGCTTTGAGCGCGGTGTGAGCTTGCGCAGTCCTGCTCGATTCACCGAAGCCGTCAATCGACTCATTCACTTGTGGCGCACGTATGCCGATCCAACCGACACCTCCTTGTCCGATGCGGTCACTGATGTTTGGATGCAGGCCGAGGGCTACCGATTGCACACCTATCAAACCGTGACCGGCATGCTCGAAGGACGCCCGATTGGTGCCGAGGCTAGCTTGAACAAAATCTTCTGGAGTGAAATGGATGTACGCATTCACGAAATCGCTCTGCAAATTCTTGGACCCGAAGCTGAACGCATGGAAGGCCCATTTGAACGCTGGGTTGACGGCTTCTTGTTCTCATTGAGCGGTCCGATCTACGCCGGCACTAACGAAATTCAACGCAACATCATCGCGGACCGCGTGCTGCAGTTGCCGAAGGGAATGTGACGTTATGAAATTTTCATTCACCGAAGACCAGCGACTCTTTGCAAGTGGACTTCGTGATCTACTGGCAAACGAATGCACCCCAGCACATGTGCGTGAAGCCTGGGAGAACCACACCGGACACATTCCAGAACTATGGAGTCGCCTCACCGATATGGGTGTTCTCTCGATGTTGGTTCCCGAATCTGCGGGCGGCATGGGTGGAACGTTGCTTGACGCAATTTTGTTGTTCCAAGAATTAGGTCGCGCCGGTGTTCCTGGTCCGGTTCTTGAGCACATGGCAATCGCCGCACCAGCACTCGCCAATACTTCTTGGGGACCTTCGCTCGTTGATGGTTCGCAGATCGCAACATTGTGGGTTGACAACAGTCCATACGTTGCTCATGCCCATGTCGCCAATCTTGTTTTACGAAATGATGCTGTGATCACTGGGTTCTCGTCTAGTGATGCACATGGCATTGACGGTGGACGCCAACTGTTCACAATTTCTGGCGGTTCTGAAAGCGCCGCATCGGCGCAAGTTTTCGGACTAGCAGCATCAGACGTGATGGCGCTCGCAAGTGCGGCGTATTTGATCGGCGCGTCAGAGCGCATGATCGAAGTTGCCGCCGAATACGCCCGTCAACGCGAACAATTCGGCAAGCCCATCGGTTCGTTCCAGGCTGTTAAACATCTGATGTCTGATGCGTTACTCAAAGTTGAGTTTGCTAAAGCACCCACCTATCGCGCGGCATGGAGTGCGAGTACTGGTGCTGCGACTGCAGTTCGTGACATCAGCATGGCTAAGGCTCTCGCCAGCGAGGCCGCGTACCGAGCGAGTCGTTCAACCATGCAAGTGCACGGAGGTATTGGCTACACCTGGGAAGCCGATCTTCAACTGTGGATGAAGAAGTCGTGGGCGCTCATGCGCGCATATGGCGATGCAACATTCCATCGCCGACGTGTCGGCGCTTCAGTACTGAGCAAATAACTCAGTCAGTTATCTCAGCCAGTTATCTCAGTCAGTGAACGGCGCGCCGCTCACCGGCAACTTGGTGATCGTGACGTAACCATTTTGGAAACCGCTCACGTCTCCGGTGGGCTCAACGGTTGACGCACAATTGTTCGCGTTGTAATCCGAAGTACCTAGCGACTCAATCGGAACTTCAATCACTCCACGAATCGTCAAGCCCTCAGCGCAGGTCGGAGCGTTGATGCTGGCAAACTCGGTCACCGCATCTCCATCAGCACGGGCAATCAACTCATCACGGTGTTCTTGCACCCACTGCACAAGAGCCTCTGCCGCTGTCGGATAATCAGGTGCATCAGCGAGACCCTGGCTTACCGCAACCGACGGGATATTGCGCTTTGCTGCTGCCCGTGCCGCACCGACCGTTCCCGATGCAGTCACAATCTCCAGCGAATAGTTCTGACCGTTGTTGATTCCTGAAACAACAAGATCGGGAACAAAGTCAATTCCGCCCTGGTCAATGGCCCACACAATGGTGTCGGCAGGGAAACCAGCAACTGCTTTGGCGGCGTAACCACTCTTCGTCGTTGCATCGGTAACCGTCAAAGCTCCTTCGGTCGTCTTGCCACCAGAACCACTTTGATTTTCGAGTGGGGCGACCACAGTGACCACGACATTGTCAAGTTGCAACAAAGCCTGCACAATCACGTCAATACCGTCGGCACCAATACCGTCATCATTCGTCACCAAAATTTGTAACGGTTCAGGCGCAACGGTCGTCGTCGGTGCTTCGGTCGCCGGAGCACCAGTAGACGGAGCGTCAGTTTCAACAACCGAGGGTTCAGAAACGTTCGTAGAGTCTTCGCTGCTTGAGCAAGCAACGAGTCCCGATAGGGCAAGAACAACACCGAGTGCAAAAGATCGACGCATGAGATTCACAACTTTCTAGATGGAACGGATGTTTGGACAATACATCTCTTGATTTAGGCAACGACATATTCCACACTCCGTTCACCCCAGCGACTAGAACTGTTATGTGACAGTTCAAGTGACAGAAACTAGATCGCGACTCGCCATCGCTTTAGCCGTCGGCCTTGGCGCCGGCTTGCTCTCTGGTCTGTTCGGCGTCGGCGGTGGCATTTTGATCGTGCCGGCCTTTGTTTTACTGCTCAAGTTTGATCAACGCCTTGCTAACGGAACTTCTCTTGGAGCAGTTTTACCAATCTCTGCCGCAGGTCTCATTACCTATTGGACCCAGGGCAACGTCGACTGGTACATGGCGTTGTGGCTCGCCATCGGGGCCTTAGCTGGTGCAGTAGTTGGCACCAAGTGGATTCACATTCTTCCTAAAAAAGTTTTGGGCTATCTCTTTGCAATCATGCTTCTCATCACCGCCATTCGTTTGTTCATCCCGTTGAACGCCGATGGTCGTGAAGCCTTAACAGTCTTTGCGGCAATTGCCCTTGTCTTTATTGGTTTCGTCACCGGAACGTTGGCCGGCTTACTTGGTATCGGCGGCGGCGTCGTCATGGTCCCGGCGATGTCTGTTTTCTTTAGCGAACTCAGCGTTGTCGCCAAGGGCACATCAGTCGCGGTGATTATTCCAACGTCCATCATGGGTACGTGGCGCAATTGGAAGGCTGACAACGTTGACCTACGTGTCGCAGGCATCGTCGGTGTCTCTGGAATCATCTCGGCAATTGGCGGAGGAATCATCGCCGATCAGATGTCGCAAGATCTTTCCAACATTTTGTTTGCATCACTTGTTTTGATTGTCGCAATTCGAATGGTTTGGGATTTACAACGCAATCCCGACAACAATCACTAACGCGAAGCCACGATCTCTGCGAGTTTGTCGATCATTGCAGGGTCACTTGTCGCTGGAACAACAATGAATTCGTCTGCGCCCTCAGCCTCAACTTGATCAAGTAAATCAATAAGTCGTGAAGGCTCATGAAGCGTCATCGCTTCCGATAACGATTTCGCAAGATCGGGCGAGAAGACATGCAAGTACGTCGCCGCAAAGTCACGCAATGTTGCAGCAGCATTTGCGCCAAGTGCAACGAATGAACCAGTAACCAAACGTGGCTTGTCAGCACGACCAGCATTACTCCACGCCGTTTCAGTCGCACGGAATAGCCGTCCTGCTTCGCGAGAATCGCCCAACAACGTAAAGCCACTCACACCGACTGCCCACTGCGCCGCACGAGCTAACGATTTCGGACCCATCGCCGACGCCATGATTGGCGGACCACCTACCTGTAACGGAGCAGGTCCCACCTTTTCTCCATCGGCCGCCGCTCCACCCGCCCAGAGACGTTTGATTTCGATCACCGCATCGTCGAGACGTTTGTGTCGCCCAGCAAATGGCGAACCTAGAGCGGCATAGTCCTGTTGACGTCCGCCCACCCCGACCGCCACTTCAACTCGACCACCCGAGACCACGTCCATTGACGCCAGTTCTTTGGCGACCAGGGCCGGCGCATGCCAGGGCAACACGGCCACATTGACCAGAATCCGCACCCTCTCGGTGATGGCTGCCGCCGCAGAACACAAGGTAAAGCCGTCCAAATTATGAAAAGTGATGCGCTCGCCAGCCGAAATGCTGGAAAATGGGCCTTGATCAACAATTCGGCACCAATCCAAAAGGCGGCCTCGGTCCAACCCAGTGGCCATTTGTGGCAGGGCCACGCCGACCGTCATTCGGGTTTTTGCTGAAGTCTGCTCAGGGGGAACCATGCCCCGAGCGTAGGTCGTCACAAGCCGACAACGCCCATTGCACGCAGAATCTGACGCGGCGTCAGATTCGGGTGCTACCCTCGGAGCCATGCGTGAATTGCCCAAAATCATCTCGGTTGACGACCACATCACAGAACCAGCGACCGTCTGGTCTGACCGCCTTCCTTCCAAGTACGCCGACGTCGGACCACGAGTCCATCGCCTCCCCGTGAAGCAGATGACGTTCGTCGGTGGAACCTTTACCGCTATACCCGGCGAAAAAGGTGAAGAGGGCCCGTTGGCCGATTGGTGGTTCTACGAAGACCTCCGTCGTCCACTCACTCGACTCGACACCGCTGTCGGTTTCTCACGTGATGAAGTCATCTTGGCGGGCATCACCTATGACGAAATGCGTCAAGGCAGTTACAAACTTAAAGAACGTCTCGAAGACATGGACACTGCGGGTATCGAAGCTTCATTGTGCTTCCCCACGTTCCCACGATTCTGCGGACAGACTTTCTACGAAGCCAAAGACAAAGAACTCGCCATGTTGTGTGTACGTGCGTACAACGACTGGATGGTTGAAGAATGGTGTGGCGAATCAGGCGGACGCATGTTGCCTTTGTGCATTGTTCCGTTGTGGGATCCAGTAGCTGCTGCTGCTGAAGTACGTCGCAATGCAGCACGCGGTGTTCACGCAGTGTGCTTCAGTGAAATCCCCACCAACCTCGGATTGCCAAGTATCCATGACAAAGATGGTTACTGGAAGCCCTTCTTCGCTGCTTGTAACGAAACAGCCACAACAATCAACATGCATATTGGTTCAGGCTCAAAGATGCCGAGCACTTCACCTGATGCACCAGCCGCTGTTGGCTCAACACTCACGTTCGCGAACTGTTGCTTCAGCATGGTCGACTGGCTCATGAGCGGTGTCTTCACCGAATTCCCCAATCTCAAAATTGCGTACAGCGAGGGCCAGATCGGTTGGATCCCGTACATCCTCGAACGTGCCAACAATGTGTGGGAAGAGAATCGTGGTTGGGGCGGCATCGCCGACAAGGTTTTGGTTCCACCGAGCCAGTTGTTCAAAGAGCACATCTACGGTTGTTACTTTGATGACCCGCACGGCTTGCGTTCACTCGAAGAAATCGGCGTTGACAATGTCACCTTTGAATGCGATTACCCGCACTCAGATTCAACGTGGCCACACACCGCCAAGATTGCTGCAGAGCAGACCCGCGAACTCAGCGATGAGGTCGTGTACAAGTTGATGCGCGGCAACGCCATCAAGATGCTCAGCATTACGCACCTCAAGTAATTGTGTTGACCATCCCGCAAGTAGTGCGGGCCACCGCGAAGTTTGGCGAACGTGAAGCGTTAGTTGACGGTTCACGTCGTTGGTCTTTCATTGAAGTCGTCCACGAAATCGAATCGGCAGCACGCGCCTTTATTGCCCAAGGTCTTGAACATGGTGACCGTGTTGCGATTTGGGCGCCCAATAGTGCCGAATGGATTTTTGCTGCACTTGGCGCTCAACTTGCTGGTGGGGTTTTAGTTCCAATCAACACGCGCTTCAAGGGCCACGAGGCGGCTTATGTCATTGAACGCAGCGGTGCCAAATTTCTTTTCTGTTGCAACGACTTCCTTGACACCAATTACGTCAACGAATTACGCAAATCAGACGAGCACATCAATTGTCTTTCGCAGATCGTCGTCATTTCGGGTCAAACCGGAAACAATGATCAATCATGGTCACAGTTCATCGCTAGTGGTATCGCAATTTCCCATGATTCATTAACACTCCGCGAATCTCAGGTACAACCAAGCGATCTGTGCGACATCATTTTCACGTCTGGCACAACCGGCAAACCAAAAGGCGTTATGTCGCGTCACGATCAAACAATTCGCGTATTCCTTGAGTGGTCCGAAATTGTCGGACTGAATGAAACAGATCGCTATCTCATTGTTAATCCGTTCTTTCATACCTTTGGTTACAAAGCTGGTTTCCTTGCGTGCCTATTGCGTGGCGCCACAATGGTGCCTGTCCCCGTCTTTGATATTCCATCGGTTCTACAAAAGATCAGCGACGAAAAGATTTCGGCGATTCCCGGTCCGCCAACTTTGTATCTCACCATCCTCAATCATCCAGATCGAGCCAAGTTTGATCTGTCATCATTGCGTCTTGCAGTCACTGGTGCTGCCGCCGTTCCTGTTGAGATGATCAAGCGCATGCGCGATGAGTTGAATTTCGAAGTGATCTTGACTGCGTACGGCCTCACCGAATCAACGGGCACCGTCACGATGTGTCGCGCCGAAGATGATCCAGTCACAATTTCAACAACGAGTGGGCGCGCCATTACTGATGTTGAAGTTCGAATTGTTGATGAGAACAACAATGAAGTTTCTCGTGGTCAGTCTGGCGAAATTGTTTGCCGTGGCTACAACGTGATGCCTGGATATTTTGCCGATCCCGTAGCAACAGCGCAAACAATTGACGCCGACGGGTGGCTCCATACCGGTGACATCGGCATCATGGACGAGCGGGGCTACGTTGAAATAAACGATCGACTCAAAGACATGTTCATCGTCGGCGGCTTCAATGCGTATCCGGCAGAAATTGAAAACGAGTTCATGAACCATCCGGCGATTGCTCAAGTTGCAATTGTCGGCCAACCCGACGAACGCATGGGCGAAGTTGGACATGCCTTCGTTGTATTGCGCCATGATCAAAAAATTGACGCAGATCAACTATTGAACTGGGCTCGCAATCGAATGGCGAACTACAAAGTTCCGCGACACATCACATTTGTTGATGCACTTCCCACCAATGCCAGCGGCAAAGTTTTGAAGTTCGAATTACGAAATTCTGTGAACTAATTACACGTTGTAAATCGTGGCGCGACGGGCACGACGGCGTTGCCCATGGTAATCGTTAAGCGCGTAATGCATTGTGTAACGGTTGTCCCACAGTGCAGCATCGCCCGAGGTCCACTTCCATCGAATTTGTAATTCGGGTCGTTCTGCCGTCTGGTTAATGACTTCAAGGAGGTGCATGCTCTCCATCGGCTTTAACCCGACAATCGAGTTTGTCCAGCCACGATTGACAAACAGAACTTTCTCTCCGGTGACGTGATGCTCGCGCACCATCGGATGCACTGCCGTTCCGGTCATTGGCGGGCGCCCATGATTGGCATCTAGTCCGCTGATGAAAGATTGAATCGGCTGACTCAAAGAATTGAAGGCCTTGATTTGGTTCGACCACATGGTGTCGCCGCCCGACGTCGCAGCAATTTCCATCACAAACATTGACCCGATCGGCGGGTTATCCGTAAACGTCACGTCGGTGTGCCACACCGCGGTCTGGCGAGGATCAAGTTTCAGTTCGGTGTCCAACACCAAAATCTCGGGGAAACCTTCGTCACGCAACGACGGCGCGTTGCGGTAATCGCCACCTGCCTCGGTGGTCGCAGCGATGTGATTTCCGAAGAGTCGGGCCATCCGCATTTGATCGGCCGGCGACAGATTGGCCCCAGGGAAAAACAGCACCAAATGTTCGGCCCAAGCCGCCTTCAGATCGACCGCAATTTCGGCCAGAGCTTCGTCATTCAACTTGGCGACTTCCAGACCCTCAACGACCGCCCCGAGAGCGCCTGGAAGTGGCGAAATTGCAATCTTTGAGCCAGAAATCAAATTGGTCATAGGCGCACCGTACAACGGTCCGGACGCCATTGGAAGACCTTTCTGACTCGCCGTCAGATTTTCGAGGTCGCTGCACTAGAGTTCGTTCACTGTTTGAGGGGGAATTCCATGAAGGGCATCGTTTACAACGGGACCACAACCGAACTAGTTGACGGACTCACACTTCGCGCTCCAGGCCCACGAGAAGTCGTGGTTCAGGTAGCAGCCGCCGGCCTGTGCCATAGCGACATCTCGTATATGAGCGGCATGTACCCGGTCCCTTCGCCCGGCGTATGTGGCCACGAGGCCGCTGGAGTCGTTGCCGAAGTCGGCAATGCAGTGACCCACGTTCAACCTGGCGACCACGTCATCATTGCCACGCTCGCTGCCTGCGGATTTTGCCAATACTGCATGGATGGTCGACCAACGGCGTGCCGAGCAACTCTTGGTAACTGGAGCCAGCCATTCACTTTGAATGGCGACCCGATTTACAACTTTGCAGCCACCAGTGCGTTCGCTGAAAAAACTCTCGTGCGAGATGTTCAGTGCGTGAAGATTCCGAAAGATGTTCCGCTCACGTCGGCCGCTCTCGTTGGTTGTGGTGTCGTGACGGGCATGGGTGCGGTTTTCAATCGTGCCAATGTCAAGCGTGGACAATCAGCATTGGTCTTTGGTGTTGGTGGAGTCGGGCTCAACGTCATCCAGGCACTCAAGGTGCAAGGCGCAACTACCATCATCGCGGTCGACACAGTTCCCGAAAAAGAAGCACTCGCTCGTCAGTTCGGAGCTACTCACTTCCTAGACGGTCGCACCGCCGATGTCATTGCCGAAGTCAGTGCCATCATGCCGTTCAACGAGTCAATGCCACGCGGACCATTCAATGCTGGCGGAGTTAACTGGGCCTTTGATTGCGTTGCTCATCCTGCGGTGACCCGTAATGCGCTTGAATGCCTCGACTGGGAAGGCACCGTTGTCGTCATCGGTGTCACCAGTCAGACCGCAGAGTTCTCTGGTCTGTACACGCGCCTTACTCAAGTCGATCGTGGAATCATCGGATGTCGCTATGGCACTATCAGCCCACAACGCGATATTCCGTACATCATTGATTTGTACCGTCGTGGCGAAGTGTTGCTTGACGAACTTGTGAGCGCCACATTCCCGATCGCCAATTGGGAAGACGCTGTTCATGGACTCGAAAGCGGCACTGTTGCTCGTGCCGTTATCACTTTCTAGAAATCGGAATTCACCACAATGACTTCGCACATCGCCGGCACGATTGAGACAGAGGGCAAGACCCTGTGGCAACTCATTTCTGAGCGTGCCATAGTTACACCCGACAAGCGCATGGCTCTTGACGAACGTGGTCGCACTATGACCTACGGCGAATACAAGAATTGGTGCGAACGAGTCGCTGCAGGACTCTCACAAAAAGGAATCACCGAAAACACCAATGTTTCTTGGGTACTTCCTTCGAAATTTGAATCACTTGTTCTCACCGGAGCATTGTCACGACTTGGCGCAATTCAAAATCCGATCCTGCCGATCTATCGCAATCGTGAAGTCACTTTCATCACGACTCAGTCAACGTGCAAAGTCCTCATTGTGCCTCACGTGTTTCGTGGCTTTGACTACTTGACCATGGCTCAAGAAGTGGCTGCAACGCTCGATCAAGATGTTGAGATCATTGTGGTCGACCCTGATCTTCCTGAGGCCGATCCAGATGCAGTTGGATTGCCTACGTATCGAGCCGACATTGACGCAATTCGCTGGCTCTTTTATTCGTCAGGAACGACCGCCGATCCCAAAGGCGCCAAGCACAGTGATAACAGTATGTCGGCGGCAAATGACGGAATGCAATGGAGCATGGAAGTCGGACCCGACGACAAAGCAGCGGTGGTCTTCCCCATCACCCACGTCGGCGGTCTCGTGTGGTTATTCAATGCAATGCAAACCGGCGTTGAATTGTTAATGGTCGAAACGTTTGATCCTGCCAATACACCAAAGTGGTTGGGTGAAAATGGCGTGACGTGCGCGGGAGCCGGAACAGTTTTCTGGTTGACCTACCTCAATGCACAACGGCAACTTCCTGCTGGCGAACGACTTCTACCCAACGTTCGTATCTTCAATGGTGGTGGTGCACCAAAGCCAAAAACTTTGAATGCAGAAATGATGGAAGCTTTTGGCGCTCCGCTCATTGGTGGGTGGGGACTCACTGAAGCACCCATCAACACCATGATCCATGTTGATGATCCTGATGAGAAGAAGGCTCTCACCGACGGTCGTCCGTGTCCTGGTGTCACGTTACGTACGGTCATTGATGGACGCGTGTGTGCACCCGGCGAAGAGGGCGAACTGCGCGTTAAAGGCCGCCAGGTATGTCAGGGCTATTTAGATTCAGCTCTTGACGCCGACGCATTTGACGAAGATGGCTGGTTCAGAACTGGTGACCTCGGAGTCATTGATGCCCAGGGATTCGTGAGCATCACTGGTCGCCTCAAGGACATCATCATTCGCAAGGGTGAAAACATTTCTGCCAAAGAAATTGAAGACTTGCTCTTTGCCCACCCAGCAATTGCCGATGCTGCAGTGATTGGCCTCCCCGACGAAAAGAGCGGCGAGCGCGCGTGCGCAGTTGTCGTTTGTAAGTCAGATTCAACGATTTCATTTGACGAGATGGTGAGTTTTCTCAAGACCGCACAACTTTCAGTGCACAAGATTCCTGAACAACTCGAAATTGTCTCAACACTTCCGCGTAACCCCAGCGGAAAAGTTCTCAAGAAAGATCTACGAGCTACCTACGGAGGAGCATCATGAATACAGCAAAAAAAGCACCGATAAAGAAAGCCGCTCTCAAACCTGCGCCGACATATAAGCGCCTGAAGGGTCAGCGCGTCTTTATCACTGGGGCCGGGTCTGGTATCGGACGCGCAACTGCACTTCGTTTCGCAGCCGAAGGTGCTCAACTCGCACTGGCCGATCTTCGAGGAGCCAAAGAGACCGCTGCTGAAATCAAGAAGGCCGGCGGAAACGCGACCGCCTACGACCTTGATGTCACCAAGGCAGTTGAAGTTGAGAAGGTTGTCAACAAAGCCGCCAAGGCACTTGGTGGCCTCAACATCGTTTGCAACATTGCTGGCATCGGACATTTTGCTAACAGTCACGAAGAAACTCCTGAATGGTTTGACCGCATCGTGTCGGTCAACCTCAATGGCACCTTCTATGTCACTCGCTATGCACTCCCCCACCTTCTTGACACCTACGCCAAAACCGGTCGCGATGGTGTCATTGTGAACACCGCATCAACGTCTGGCTTGATGGGTGCACCTTGGAGCGCCGCGTATTGCGCGAGCAAGGGCGGAGTTGTCAACCTCACCCGTGCACTTGCGTACGAATATCGCGGCAAAGGTGTTCGCGTGAATGCCATTGCACCAGGTGGAACAAATACCAACATCGTCAACTCATTCATGAGCCTTCCTGCCGATGCTGATTACAAAATCATGGGCAAGATCATGACTCCTATGGATCAAGCCGAACCCGACGAGATGGCCAATCTCTTCGCATTTATTGCATCAAACGAAGGTCGCTACATGACGGGCTCAATTGTCGTCATCGACGGCGGCATTACCTGCTGAAAGAAGTACATCATGGGAATTTGCGACGGACGAGTTGTCATCATCACTGGAGCCGGCCGAGGTCTTGGTCGCGCTCATGCTTTAGCTTTCGCTGCTGAAGGCGCAAAAGTTGTTGTCAACGATGTTGGCGCTTCGCTCACAGGCGAAGGACACGATCTCACGCCTGCTGCTGAAGTTGTTGCCGAGATCAAGAGCCTTGGCGGCGACGCCGTCGTCAATGACGATGATGTGAGTGACTGGGATGGTGCTGGTCGCATGATCAAACAAGCCATCGACACTTTCGGCCATCTCGACACGTTGGTGTGCAACGCTGGCATCGTGCGCGATCGCATGATTGTGAACATGTCAGTTGATGAGTGGGACGCAGTCATGAAGGTTCACTTACGTGGCATGTTCTGTCCAGTACGCCAAGCAGTTGATTACTGGCGAGCGATGAGCAAGGCCGGCACACCGATTGATGCGCGAGTCGTCACGACATCGTCAGGTGCCGGGTTGTTTGGCAGCGTGTCACAAGCCAACTACTCGGCTGCTAAAGCTGGTATTGCATCGTTCACCATCGTCGCTGCCGCTGAACTCGATCGTTACGGAGTCAAGATCAACGGCATTGCACCATCGGCTCGTAGTCGCATGACCGAAGAAGCATTCGCCGACATGATGAAGAAGCCCGAGTCTGGTTTTGATGCCATGGACCCTGCCAATGTGAGCCCTGTTGTTGTGTGGTTAGGTTCATCGGCTTGCGAAATATCCGGTCGCATGTTCGAAACTGCTGGTGGAGAACTTTCTGTTGCCGATGGCTGGCAACATGGTCAACCGTTTAACAAAGGCGCGCGTTACGAACCCGCCGAGATTGGTGCCGTTGTCGCCGACCTCATTCGTGAAGCACCAAAACCTGCCGCTGTTTACGGGGCCAACTAATGAGTGACGATGTGTTTGCCGCTGATGGTCGTGTCATCGGCTCGCGCGCATTAGTCACCCGTCGCAAACTTCTGGACGCAACGGCAAAGTTGTTGCAAGAGCAAGGAATTCTCGATCTTCGTGTCGTCGATATTTCGCGCGATGTCGGCTCGTCGCCCGCAACTTTTTATCAGTACTTCAACGATGTTGATGAAGCCATCCTTGAGCTCGCCAAAGAAGCAACCGATGACGAAAAACCATTAGTCGCATTGCTCCAGCCCGGCTGGGATGCCTCGGATGGGCTTGAACGCGCCGGACGATTTGTTGATGCCTACATGGTCTATTGGGATACTCATCACGCAGTGCTCCGCGCCCGCAACTTAAAGGCCGAAGAAGGCAATCGTCATTTCCGAGCCGTACGCACCGAAGCCAACTTGCTCGTGATGGATGCGCTACAAGCAATGGTCTCTGAAGGCGTGGCAGCTAAGCGACTCCCCGAATCGCTTGACCCTTTCACCACTGCAGCGGCTGTTGTCGCGATGTGTGAACGACTGTTGGCGTTCCAACCCGAAATGGCCAAGCGCGGCGCCAACCGTGATGCGATTCGCAACACATTGGCTACTTTGCTGTACGGCGCTTTAACCGGCCACTAGATCTGAATCACAAACCCCGAATCACAGACTCGGAATCAGACTGGCAAGTTCTTTGAATTCGTTCATCGTGACAGCAGCCGGATTGGCTGACAACACCTGAATACTCACGTGGTCGGCACCCGCGTCAAGATGGGCCTTAATACGTGCATGGATGTCATCAAGCGAACCCCAAGCAACAATCGCATCAACCAATTTGTCTGACGGACCGTTAGCGGTGTTGAGATCTTCATCGCCCCAACCCACACGACGCAGGTTGTTGGTGTAGTTCGGAAGTCCCATGTATGTCGACATATGGCCGCGAGCAACCGCGCGAGCCTCTTCGGCGTTGGTCGAGAAAACAACCGCTTGTTCGGGCGCCAACAATGCATCGGGTCCGAGAGCTGCACGAGCGATTGGCGTGTGTTCAACCGGGACAAAATAAGGGTGCGCTCCCAGAGTTCGGTCCGCAGACAACTTCAACATTTTTGGACCAAGCGCAGCCAAGCAACGAGCAGTTGGTTCAGTTGGACCATTAGCGAAGAACAAACTGCGATCCATCGCGTCAAGGTAAGCAACCATGTTCGAGTACGGCTTGCCGTATGAAGCACCGTGGAATCCTTCAACTGCTGGTTGGTGGCTTACTCCGATTCCTAGCAAGAAGCGATCGGGGAAAGCTTCGGTCAATGTTTTTTGACCAGCCGCCATCGTCATTGCCGAACGGGCATGCAGTGAAGCAATACCTGTTGCCATGATGAGCTTCTCTGTGGCCGACAACAACAAACCGCATGATGCAAATGGCTCACGGCCGACTGCCTCTGGAACCCACACCGCGCCAAAACCCAACTCTTCAATCTGAGCCGCAACTTTCTGCGCCTCTTTCATGGGCTGCATGTCAAGTTGGAAAGTCCAGATGCCTAATTTGCCGAGTGAGTTCTTTGTCAAAGCCATACAAGAAACCTAGTCGGCGCACTCACTTATTCGTTGAGCCAAGCGTCAATCAACTTACGGGCAATCGAAATTCCGGGAGGAATATTTGGCAATGCATCTTTGCGATACCAATTCGCATCAAGAATTTCGGTGGGGTCACACACGATGTCACCGCTCACCCACTCGGCACGGAAGCCCAACATCAAGCTGTGCGGGAATGGCCAAGGCTGACTGCCCATGTACTTCACGGTCCCGACATTCACGCCTACTTCTTCGAAGACTTCGCGAACAACTGCACCTTCAAGCGTTTCACCTGGTTCAACAAATCCAGCCAAACAGCTGTACATCGGTCCACGAAATTGCACGCCCTGCGCGAGTAGTGCTTCTTGATCGGGACCAGATTCGCCGCGCGTCACCAACGTGATCATTGCAGGCGCTAGTCGAGGAAAGTTCAAGAGTCCGCAAGCGGGGCAACGCATGGCGCGCTCACCACGTGCCGGCTCGGTGGCTTCTCCGCAACGACCACAGAAACGATGCGTACGTGCCCACTCAACTAATTGCACGGCGCGGCCAGCGATCAACCAATCTTCTTCGGGTGCCCGTCCAAACAAACTGAACAGGTCGAGTGCCCCACCATCTGATGGATCCTGTCCTCGTGGCACATCAACGCCCCAGCAGGCATGCCCGTCCAGCATTCCTAAGAAATGCGTTGAGTATTCCGACTCGGCGGCCTCATTGTGAATCCAAACCTTCGATTCAACAACATGAAAGTACCGATGGCCGACGAGGTCGGGGGCTGGTTTCATCGAGGGCTGAAAGCGCGAAGGGCGCGAAATTGAGCCTGGGCCAAAGGATGCGGGTTGCTGCGAATCGGTCACTCCTAGAGCATGACCGTAAGATGACCACTATGTCCAACTCCAACACCCCCAACACCGGCCGCACCGTCGTCATTGTCGATGCCGTCCGCACCCCCATTGGCCGCAAGAACGGTGGTTTGTCCACTTTGCACCCCACCGATCTTCTTGGTTTGGTTCAAAAGGCCATCGTCGAGCGCACCGGAATTGATCCGACAAAAATCGAACAAGTCGTTGGTGGAAACGTCAGCCAAGTCGGCGCCCAAAGCTTTAACGTCACGCGCACCGCGTGGTTGTCGGCCGGCCTGCCACTAACAACTGCGTGCACCACCGTTGATACTCAGTGTGGATCAAGCCAGCAAGCAACTGGTCTCGCTGCCTCGCTCATCTCTTCTGGCGTTGTTGACATCGCAATCGCATGTGGTGTTGAGTCGATGAGTCGCGTGCCGATTGGAAGTAACTCAAACGCGTACACCAAAGACCCCAAGACCAAAGCCGAAGTTTCATTAGGCAAAGCAGTGAGCAAGAGTTACTTCGAGCACTACGAATTCACTTCACAGTTCGAAGGCGCAGAACGAATTGCCGATATCTGGAATATCACTCGTGCCGACACCGACAACTTCGGAATGCAATCACAGCAACGTGCCGCACGCGCGTGGGCCGAAGGTCGCTTTGATGGTCAGTTCATTACCGTCAATGCACCCGATCTCGATGCTGATGGCAAGCCGACCGGTTCGACTCATGCTGTTGCACGCGACGAAGGTATGCGCGACACCACACTCGAATCACTCGGGTCGCTCAAGCCAGTCGCTCGCGAAAACGGCGTGCACACCGCTGGTAACTCATCACAAATTTCCGATGGCGCAAGTGCCATCCTAATGATGACTGAAGAAAAGGCCAAAGAACTTGGTCTCAAGCCGCGTGCGCGCATTGTTGATAGTTGCCTCGTCGGCGTTGACCCAGTACTCATGCTCACCGGCCCCATCGATGCCACGAAGCGTTTGCTTGAGCGCAACAACCTCACCATCGACCAGATTGACACCTTCGAAATCAACGAAGCATTTGCTTCAGTTGTGTTGGCGTGGGCCAAAGAAGTCGGTGCCGATCTTGGAAAGACCAACCCGAACGGTGGAGCTATTGCATTGGGTCACCCACTCGGAAGTACCGGCGCAATTCTGACCACCAAGGCTCTCTACGAACTCGAGCGCACCGGTGGTCGTTACGGACTCATCTCGATGTGCTGCGGTGGCGGTCTCGGAACCGGAACGCTCATTGAGCGACTCTGAGTTTTGGTTGTATTCCCTAACCGTCAAACTCATCGCCATACCCACACTCGCGGTATGAAAGAGAAATTCATCAACAGGTCAGGACTCTGCGTAGTCCTGACCTGTTTGATTGTCAGCAGTTGCTCGTCATCAAGCACACCATTGCCCGATGGCGCGAATGCACGCATCGTCAAAGTCGTTGACGGCGACACCGTTGATGTCGCAATGGATGGACGCACCGAACGTATTCGCCTCATTGGCGTTGACACACCAGAAACAAAAAAGCCAAACACACCCATTCAATGTTTCGGCCCCGAAGCTTCTGAACACATCGAAAGCCTTCTTCCCGTTGGTACCCCCGTCTTGGTTCAACGTGACATTGAGGCACGCGATCCATTCGGTCGACTTCTCGGTTACATCTATCGCACATCAGACAATCTCTTCGTTAATCAAGACCTCATCATCAATGGATTCGCCCGACCACTTTCCATTCCCCCCAACACCGCTTTCGCTAGCGAGTTTGCCCGACTCGCTCAAGCCGCCCAGTCCACAAAAACCGGGCTCTGGGGCGAGTGCCCATCAGAGCCCTAATGTCTGCCGATAGCGTGACGGCGTGAGCAACCACGAGATCAGTCTCGCCGAACGACTCGGTTACGAAGCCAGCCAAAAGCTGGTCATTATTTCGTGCGACGACTTAGGTTCGTGCCATGCCGCCAACATCGGTGTGTACGAAGCAATCCGTAATGGCATTGCTTCATGTGCGTCGGTCATGGTGCCCGCACCGTGGGCGCGACACGCAGCCGATATATACGATGGTGAAGACATCGGCGTACACATCACACTGAATGCCGAGCATGCGCTCTATCGCTGGGGCCCGATCACACATGCGCCATCTCTCTTGTCGGGCGATGGTGGCTTCCCGCGCAACGTTGACGACCTATGGGAACACGCAGATCCGGCCGAAGTTCTCCGCGAATGCCGCGCCCAAATTGAGCGTGCCACGATTTGGGGCTTTGATGTTTCGCACCTTGCGCCACACCTCAGTGT
>SXGQ01139294.1_pt1 | contig 26528 bp, 20 predicted proteins | sample 3178371 | NCBI WGS metagenome assembly SXGQ01 (sample SAMN11356859, study PRJNA531348) | freshwater metagenome | isolation source: freshwater sample F1-20 | place: China: Fuxian Lake, Yuxi | collected 2017-12-25 | reverse complement strand
CGGTGCGCTCAAGGGGTTCTATGTTGGCGCTTGCGCCGTCCACCGCGGCGTCCTCTTTTACCCGACCGGGCCCAACGCGCCCGGCTACACCACCGTCGACGCGATCGGGGGTGACGCCGGCGCACGTTGGCCCCCCGCAGTCTCCGCCCGCAACCTTACAGATGAGATCTACAACACCAGCTCGACAGGCGCGAACAACATCGAACCCAGCGCGCGGCCCACTGCGCAGATGTCGCTTTCCTGGAGGTTCTGAGTGGTGACTCCCGCCCTCAAGGCTTTCCGGCGCATGACTGCCCGGGTCGCACTGCTGGCCGCACTACTCGCCGCCGCCCCGGCGCTGGCCACCCCTCCGGCCTTTACGGTCGACGGCGCGCCTTGGTCCGGCGGGCCCCGCTTCGCCCTCGACGGCCGCGGCGAGCGCCTCGAACTCGCGGTCGGTCCGGGCGACTGGACTGCTCGGGTTTCCGCTCCCGGCGGCCCGGAGCGTGAAGCCGCGCGGGTTGAAGGGACGCCGGGACCGATCCTGCCGCTGGCCTCTGGTTTTCTGGTGGCTGAGATAGACGCGGCCGGCGTCTGGCGCGCACTTTACGCCACGGCGGGAGCCGCCGTGCCAGTGCCCGCCCCGGGGGCCCGCCAGCCGGTGCTAGCGGCCGGCGCCGGCAACGACTTGTTCGCCGCCGCGGTGCAGGAAGGGGCCGTCCGCGTTTGGGGCCGCGTAGGCGCGGGCGACGGTTGGACGGAGGAGCCTCGGCCGCCCGTCCCGGCGGATGCCCGACCGCTCGCGCTGGTCGCCAGCCGCGACGGACTGGTCCTCGCCGTCGCTGCCGGGGCGCGATGGTCTCTTTGGCAGCGCGTGGGCGACACCTGGCGGGAGCACTTGAGTCCCACGGACGAGCCGGTGCCGGTGGAGCTCGTCGCTGCGCGGGTGGGCGCGGCGCACCTCGGCTTTGCGGCGTCCGGCGAGCCCGGGCCCCTTCTGCTCTGGCATCCGGTTACCCGAGCGTGGGCCGCGCACGCGCTCGCGTCCGGGGTGGTTCCAGCTGGCCCCGCGGCCGGGGCGGGCCTAGCCGCGGCGATCGGTCCAGCCGGGGCGCGGACCGCGGGCCTGCTCACACTTGCGCCGCGCAGGCCGGAGTTCGGTGTGGCCAACTACGCGACCTTGGGCGCCTACCTCGTCGGGATGTTGGGTCTAGGCGCGTACTTCATGCGGCGCGCGCGGGACGCGCGCAGCTACTTCCTCGCGGATGGCCGGATCCCTTGGTGGGCGGCCGGCATCAGCGTCTACGCGACCACTCTCAGTTCGATCACTGTGCTAGCAGCGCCTGCGAAGTCTTTTGCCACCGACTGGACCTTCCTGCTCGCGCCGCTCACGATCCTGCTGCTGACGCCGGTGATCATTAGATTTTACCTGCCGTTCTTCCGCCGGCTCGAGGTCGCGAGCGCCTATGAGTACTTGGAGCGGCGCTTCAATTTCGCCCTGCGCGCGTACGCCAGCCTAGTGTTCGTCTGCTTTCAGCTCGGGCGCGTCGCCATCGTGACCTACCTGCCCTCGCTGGCCCTCGCCGTTGTCTGCGGCCTCGACGTGGTCGCCTGCGTATTATTGATCGGCGGGCTCTGCACCGTCTACACCGTGCTAGGCGGGATCGAGGGCTCGATCTGGACCAGCGTGCTGCAGTCGGCCGTGATGCTGACCGCCGCGCTGCTCTGCCTTGGGGCGGTGCTTGGGGGCGTCGGAGGCGGCCCCACCGCTCTCGTGGGTGAGGCCCTCGCGGACGGGAAGCTCCGGCTCTTCGACTGGTCGTGGAGCGCGGTTCAGGCGACGACCTGGATCATCGTTATCGGCAATCTGATCAACAACCTCGTCCCCTATACTTCCGACCAATCCGTGATCCAGCGGTACCTGACGACAAAGGAAGAGGCGCAGGCGCGGCGCGCAATCTGGCTAAACGGGCTGTTCGCCTTGCCGTCAGCGATGCTGTATTTTTCCCTTGGGACCGGGCTTTACCTTTTCTTTAAGCACCAGCCGGCGGCCCTGCACCCGGCGATCGCCGGCGAGTCCCTGCTGCCGTTCTTCGTCGCCGAGCACATGCCGGCGGGCCTGGCTGGGCTGGTGGTGGCGGGCATCTTCGCCGCGGCACAGTCGAACGTCTCGAGCGACCTCAACAGCGGCGCGACGGCGTTGGTGACGGATTTTGTCGAGCGGGGTCGGCCGGGCCTGTCTGACCGCGCGCGCCTGCGCTGGGCCCGCGGCACCACTGCCGGCCTCGGCGTCGCCACCACCGGCCTCGCACTGCTGCTGACGACTCTGGATATCCGATCCTTCCTCGACGCCTACATCGCCCTCGTCGGCTTGATGGGTACCGGGCTGGCCGCGGTCTTCGCGCTGGGAATCTTCACCACCCGTGCGAACGCGGCCGGGGCCCTCGCCGGGGTGGTCGCCAGCGGCGCCGTCCTTGTCTGGGTGCAGCAGGCGACCCGACTTCATTTCTTTTGGTACGGCATCGTCGGCTTCGTGACTTGTGGGGTCGTTTCGCTGGCGGTCGGCGCAGTCACCGGCGGCCAGCGTCGCCCGCTCACCGGCCTCACTATCTGGACTGTGCCCCCCCGCGGCCCGGCGGGCTCCGCTTGATGTCCCGCCAAAACATTCTGCTCATCCTAAGCGACCGGCTCCGCACCGATGCCCTCGGCTGCTACGGGTCCGAGATCCACCCGCCAAACCTAGCCGGTCACGTGAATGTCCCCACGGGCGACACCTTTTTCGCCTTCAAGTCCCGGCTCGAGGCCTTCATCGCCTACCTTCGCACCGGCGAGCGTCCCGTCCCCTTTGCCGAGACGGTCGAGCTGATGCAACTGGTCATCGCCGGTATCCGCAGTCGCGCCGCAGGTGGCCGCGAAGTTCTACTCTCCGAAATTTAAACCCTATTATCATGAGCGCACGTCCCAGCCGAATCCTGAAACTTCTTCGCGAGCAACAGCTCCCGAATGTCCTCAAAGTAAATCTCTCCGAGCCCCGCGTCATCGAGATCGCCGGTTTCTGCGGCGTCGATGCCGTCTGGCTGTGCACCGAGCACGTGCCCAATGATTGGATCGGCCTGGAAAACCAGATCCGCGCCGCCCGCGTCCACAACATCGACACGCTGGTCCGCGTCGGGCGCGGCAGCTACAGCGATTACATCCGCCCCCTCGAGGCCGGGGCCACCGGCATCATCGTCCCGCACGTCGCCAGCCGCGCCGAGGCCCGCCAGATCATCGACTGGGTGCGTTTTCACCCCATCGGTAAGCGCGCTCTCGACGGTGGAAATATCGACGGCGAGTTCTGCCTCCTGCCGATGGCAGAATACATCCAGCATTCCAACACCGAGCGCATCGTCATCCTGCAGATCGAGTCGCCCGAGGCCTTGGAGAACGTCGAGGAAATCTGTTCGCTGCCGGGCTTCGATGGCATCCTCTTCGGCCCAGGTGACTTCAGTCACCGCATCGGCAAGGCGGGCCAACTCGACGCCCCGGAGGTCGTCGCGGCCCGCAAGCGCGTCGCCGCCGCCACCCGCCAACACGGCAAGTTCGCCATGACCGCCGGCCTCATCGCCCCGCTCGCGACCTTGGTCGAGGAAGGCTACCGCGTGATCAACATCGGCGCCGATGTCGTCGCCCTCACCGGCTGCGTCAAACAACGCCTCGACCTCGTCCGCGGGCTCGTCGCGGAATTGCCGGCCGATGTCCGCCCGCCGGTGCGTTCGCCTTACGCCTGACCTTCGGCCCCTATGCGGCTTAACCAAAAGGTGGCCGCCGGGTATGATCCGGAGGGATAGGTGGCACTCTGTCCGGGGTGATGGGTAACAGTCGGAGCGTAGGCGGAAAGTGCGCCGACGAGCGGCCCGACAAGGGGAGCGAGATGGGGGCGGTTGACTCCCAACGAAAACCCGCGGGCCAGAGGCCCGTGCCACTTTGGCGATCCGAGGGCCGAGGGCGGGTCGGAGACCCAGCCCTACTTTTTTACCAGGGGACTTTTTCGGGGAAGAACTCGCGGATGAGTTCTTCGTAATACGGTTTCAACTTCGCGACGTCGGGGGCTTCGTGGCTCTTGGTGTAGAGGTCGTAGGTGTTGAATTTCAGCACCCACGGCATGAGCGCGCGGTCGGCGGGCGTGCAGAATTGGTCATACGCGCCTTCGCGGTGCCACGGGTAAAAGCTGTGGTAGCGGAGCATCGCGAGGCCCTCGGGCGGGAGATAGTCTTTCGCGACGTGATAGATGTATTCGTCGTGGCCCCAGGAGAGGACGACGTTGTCCAGACCGCAGCCGGGCTCGTAGATGCCGTTGGGCGTCTGGAAGCGGGCGACTTGGCTGTCGGGGTTGGCGGCGAAGAATTGCGGGAAAACGTTTTTGTCCGAGAACGCGCAGCCGGTGGCAAAAGTGTCGCCGACGACGGCCCATTGCGGTTCGCCCCAGAGGCAGAGGATTTTGCCGAGGTCGTGGATGAGGCCGGTGAGGATCATCCAGCGCGGCTGACCGTCGCGGCGCATGGCCTCGGCGGTTTGGAGGAGGTGCTGGAGCTGGGAAAGATCGGTGTCGGGATCGGAGTCGTCGACGAGCTGGTTCAAATATTCCATGGCTTCCCAAATGCCCATGGTGAGGCGGGTGCGGCCGAGGAATTCTTTGCGTTTGGCGAGGGCGAATTCGTGGGTCTGGTGCGTGTGGTTGAGCCGGTAGAATTCGCGGACGGAGGGCCGGGCGTCGGCTTCGTAGGCGCGGAAGTCTTCCTGCTTTTTGGCGGGATCGGTGCCGACGCTGGGCGTGCCGCGGGCGGGGGCCGGGGCGGGCTCGGGGTACTTGTCCTTCAGGAAATCTTCCCACTCGTCGAGGCTGGCGAGAGGTTGATCGCTGGCGGGGGCGGGGTCGGAAGGGGTGATCATGGGGATTTCAAACCAAGGGTTTCGACTTACAATTTTCGATTCCCGATTTTCGATGGCGGACGGCGGATTGGCGAGCTCGGGATCAAACCTTGGGCCGGGGGCGGAGGTGGGCGAGGCCGCCGTCGATCGAGTAAGTCTGGCCGGTGACCCAATCGGCGTCGGGCGAGAGCAGCCAGGCGATGAGACTTGCGACCTGATCGGGACGGCCGATGCGACCGAGGGGGTGCATCTTTTCGGAGAAGGCGCGGGCGGCTTCGCTGGCGAGGAGCGGAGCGGCGAGCGGGGTGTCGACGAGGCCGGGAGCGACTGAGTTCACCCGGATGTTGCGCGGCGCGTAACTGGCGGCGGCGGAGCGCACGAGGCCATCGACCCCGGCCTTGGCGGCGGCGATGGCTTCGTGGGCGGGCAGGCCGGCTTGGGCGGCGACGGAGCTGATGAAGACGATGCTGCCGGCGCTCTGCGACTGCATCGGTCCGAGGGCGGCGCGGAGGCCGTAGAAGGCGGAGTTGAGGTTGAGGTCGAGCACGCGCAGCCATTCCTCGGGGCGGGTTTGGTGGGCGGGCTTGATCACAATCGAGCCGACGGCGTGGACGTAGCCGTCGAGCCGGCCGTAGTGGGCGACGGTGGCGGCAACCGCGGCTTCGAGCTCGGCGGGTTGGGTGGCATCGGCCGTGAGGGGGAGCAGCGCGGGGAGCTCGGCGTGCAGGGCGGCGAGTTTATCGGCGTTGCGGGCGTAGCCGGCGACGTTGGCACCGGCGGCGGTGAGGCGGCGGGCGAGGGCGGAGCCGATGCCGCCGGTGACGCCGGCGATGAGAATGACGGGAGGAACGGAGGGGGACGCGGTTGGATTTTCGCTGGACGACATGGAGCGAAGCGTGTGGCGGTTTGGGCGAAACGCCAAACTCGTCGGCAAATTTTTTCGCGCGACGAAAATGCCCCCGCCGGCTTGCCCGCGAGATCAATTCCGTGGGGCGGCGATCCGGACAAACCCCACCCAGCTTAAAGACAACGTGGCGGCCGTACGGGCTAAGCCCGGCGGCGAAGTGAGCCGGCGGACGTGAGTGGTAACCGGGGGAGCCTCGTGCCCCGATCAGCCTAAAGGGTTTAGGCGACGGCGCTGATTTTTTGGAGTGCCGGGCCGGTGCGGCCGGGTAGTATCACACTCTCGCCGAGGTGGCGGCCGACGAGTTGGCGACCGAGCGGCGAGGCGACGGTCACGACTACGACGGTTTGTCCACCGATCACAACTTCGAGACCGCCGCGGTGCGGGCCGAGAAAATAAACGGCCGGTTCGCCGCCGACTTCGAGAGTCACGAGTGCGCCCGTCGCGATGGCGTCGCGGGGGCCAAACGCGGGCAGCGCGAGCGTTTGGTAGGCTCCGATCGCGGCTCCGAGCTCCGTCGCGAGCTTGGCTTGGCCGGCGGCGAGATAGGCGGCCGACTGGCTACGCATATCGTATTTATCCTCGGAGCGATTTTCCTCGTCGGTGGCCTCGGCGTGGGCGTCGTGCGCGGCGGCGGTGAGCGTGGCGAGCTCGGCTTCGAGCAGGGAGAGGATGGCCTGGCGCAGCGCGGCTTTGTCCATGGTGAAGTGCGATGTCAGGCCACGCCGCGCAAAGCCGCAAGCCCGTTGCGGCGCGGGGCACGGGCGGCGGGTCGCAACGGGCCGAATGCTCCAGCCGAATCTATGCGATTGAACCGCGAATGAACGCCAATGGCCGCGAATCAAATCCGCGACTGCCGCCCCCCAAACTTAATGTCTCACCAAACTATGAACCAAAATTCCAGAGGAGCTTTCCGTCCGCCTTCCTCTGGAATTTGCGTTCATGCGTGTTCATTCGCGGTTCTCCCACTGCATCGTTTCGGCCAATATAATATCTTAAAAACAGATCGGAGGTTCTTTGGGGAAATCGCGCATGCGATGCGTGCAATGCGGGCTGGCGCAGAGCGCGGGAGTGGGTTTGTTGGGGGTATGTTGTCCAAACCGATTCCCGGATCCTCGGGGGAAGTGTTGACCGAGTTGCCCTCGCCTTACGTGCCCCACGCGGCGACGGGGTTGCTGCACCTGCCGCGATTTCTGGCCAAGTGTCGTTACGTGAAAACGCACGGTGCGCTGCCCGCGAGCTACGCGAAGAATTACAAGCGAGGCATGGATAAATTTCTCTGCTTGCACCTCGGGATCGACCCGGCGGCGGTGGAAGCAATCGTCCATGAGTGCATGTCGGCCGGGCTCGGCGATTCGGAGCGCGATCGGCGGTTGCTCGCGTTGTTCCCGGCGGAAATGCGGGTCGCCAAGTGGAACCGGGACTACGTGCAAAAAGGCATGACGGCAGCCGGTCGCGATTTCTTGAAAACCGCGCTCACCAACATGGGCTGCGCCGACCGCACCGAGCAGATCATCAGCGTCGCCGATCTGATGGATTTCGACGAAGGGCGGATCGAATAGAAGACGGTTCGCTCTTCTCATTTCGCGACCCGGTTCAAACCGGCGGTCGGAAAAGTTTGTCCTCCAATAGATGACAAACACCTCCGAAGGAAAGGCGGCTTTCATGATGACGCCGTAGCGGGCACCGTCGTGAGTGAATTCCTGTTTGCGGTAGTCGAATGGGAGTGCGGCGCAGTTGAGCCGCTGAGGCAGGGCGCGGTCACCGAAAAAGACCGCGCGGCCGCGGAAGCTGATTAGCACCTCGCGGCCCTGGGCGCGGGTGTGGGCCGGTCCACGCGGCGCATAGTTTCCGGAGGACCGCTGCGGGAGCAGGGCGCGGCTTGCAGGGGCAGGATCGGATGTTTCGGCGGGTCCGCGCAAAACCGTTGCGCGGACCTCAACCGCGAGCATCGCGAGCAAGCTCGCTCCTACACGAAGAACTGTGGCCGAGCCCGCTCAGATCAGGCCAACGACCAAGGGGAGCGCATGGCGCGGGTGCGGAGGCGGTTGGCCGCGTCGTCGCCCACGAACTCTTCTTTGGCCGCGTCCCATTGCAACTTGCGGCCGAGGACCATCGCGATCTGGCCGAGGTTGCAGACGGTCGTCGTGCGATGGCCGAGTTCGACGTCGGCGATGGGGCGGGCGCGGGAGCGCACGCAGTCGAAGAAATTGTCCTGATGATTTTTGCTGAGCTCGAGCTGGATGGGCTTGTTGGGGGCCTGCATCTCGCGGAGCAGATTGGGATCGGAGGCGCTCATCTTGTCGCGCGCGATGTCGAGCCAGCCGCGCTCGCCGACGAAGCGCACGGTGCCGCCGCCTTCGTAGCGGGTGCGGCAGTGCATGGGCACGCCGTTGGCGTAGCGGACGGTGAAGTTGACGTTGGTCGCGTTGGTAAAAAGGCCGCTGCTGGGGAACTCGCCCTTGCCTTCGACGGAGACGGGGCCGCTGTCATCCATGCCGAGCGCCCATTGGCCGATGTCGAGGTAGTGGGCGCCCCAGTTGGTCACCTGACCGTAGGCGCTCTCGGCGATGAAGCGGAAATTGTAGTGGCAACCGATGGACGAGTAGGGCCGCCACGGGGCGGGCCCGAGCCAGAGATCCCAATCGAGGTTGGCCGGCACGGCCTCGGGTTTCCAGGTGGCGTCGCAGAAGCGGTTGTTTGGTGGAATCCAGCAGTCGATGCGGTCGAGTTTGCCGAGACCGTTATTGCGCACGAATTCGGCGACGTCGTGGAAACGTTTCATCGAGCGATGTTGGGTGCCGTGTTGGGCCACGCGGCCGTATTTGCGGGCGGCCTCGACGACGGCGCGGCCCTCGGCGATGGTGAGGGTCAGCGGTTTCTCGATGTAGACATCCTTGCCGTTGCGCATCGCGTCGATGGCGATCAACGCGTGCCAGTGGTCGGGCGTGCAGATGAAGACGGCGTCGATATCGGGACGGCGGTTGAGTTCGCGGAAGTCGCCGTAGGTTTTGCAATCGGTGTTCTCGTAGGCGGTGTTGACGCGGACGGCGGCGGCGTTGACGCGGTCGCGGTCCACGTCGCAGACGGCGAGGACCTTGAGCGACTCGGGTGAACCGAGGAGCGGGCCGTAGTGGCCGTCGGCGATGTTGCCGCAGCCGATGATGCCGACGGTGATCTTCTTGCTCGGGGCGTTTTGCCCGCGGAGACCCGAGGGCAAAATGAGCGGGGCGGCGGCGACGGCGGTGGCGAGGGCCGAGTGGCGGATGAAATCGCGGCGGCTGAGGGGCGAGGAATTCATGGCGGTTTAGGCTTTGAAGGTGGCGATGCGGGCGAGGGCGCGGGTGGCGGCTTCACGCACGATGGCGGGCTCGGTGGCGGCGTCCTTGATGGCGGTGAGGGCGGATTTGGCGGCGGTGTCGCCGCGCACGCCGATGCTACCGATGAGACCGGCTTTGGCGTTGCCGGTGAGGGTGCCGAGGGCGGCGAGAAACGCGGCGTCGGCCTCGGGGCCGGTGATGTGTTGCAGTGCGTAGCGGGCGGCTTCGGTGGTCTTGGCGTCTTGGAGGAGCGGGGCGAGAGCGGGCACGCTCTTGGCCGAGCCGACCATGGCGAGCATCTGGCAGATGAAAGCGAGGCCCGCTTCCGTGCGGCCGGGAGTCGCGAGGGATTTCAGGAGTTGCTGCTCGGTGCGGCCAGTCTCCGCTGCCGGGGTGTGAATCACGCGTTCGCGGACGGTCCACGCGTAGCTACGGTCGCCGCCGTATTCGATGAGGGCGCATCGGGCCCATGGGTCGGGTGAAGGGCCGGCGTTGGAGTAACGATCGGCCGGATTGGCCGAGACGACTTTCTTGGACTTGGCCGCGGGAGCGGCGGGAGTTTCCGCGTTCATAATTTAAAAAAGGACGGGTGGGGGTTGCGGGGCGAGCTATCGGAACCGCACGGGCAAAGACGCGGCAAGGGCAATTTGGGTGTGCGCAGATTTTTCGAGGCTTCGGGTTGCATCCTGAAACCCACGCTTTCAGGTTTTGGGCTTTCCCATGGTCAAAGGTCAGAAAGTAGTCTGCATCAACGATACGTTTTCCGCGTTTATCCGGGCGCTTTACAAGCAGCTGCCGGTGAAAGGAAACACCTACACGATCCGCGAGGTCTTTCTCGGCCGGGAGAAAATCGTGAAGGGCGGCGACTCCGCCACGGTCGGGCTGTTGCTCTCCGAACTCACCAATCCGCCCGATCCTTTCCACCAAGGGAAACAGGAACTCGGCTTCACGTCCGAGCGCTTTGCTCCGATGGAAGAACTGCCGCCGGAAGAGGCCGTGGCCAGCGAGGGCGAACTCGTCGGCGCCGGCGCGGAAAAACATCAGGGCGGCTATTGGTCGAGCTGAGCGCGGGCCGCACCCGCTTTTTTGCCCTTCATTTCTATTTTCCCCATGAACATCCGTCCCCTCCGTCTGGTTTCGCTTCTCGGTCTCGCCCTTTTGGGCGCCGCCTCGTTGTCCGCTCAGGAATCGCCGGTCTTCGAACTTCGCACCTACACCGCCATGCCCGGCAAACACGCCAACGTGCTCGCGCGGTTCCGCGATCACACGCTCAAGCTGTTTGAAAAACACGGCATGACCAATCTGGGTTACGCCGTGCCGATGGACGCGAAAGACGGCGCCGGCGAGAAACTCGTCTATCTGCTGCAACACCGGAGCCGGGAGGCGGCGAAGGAGTCGTTCAAAGCGTTTGGCGCCGATCCGGCGTGGAAAGCGGTCGCCAAAGCCAGCGAGGTGGACGGAAAGATCGTCGCCAAGATCGAGTCGGTGTTTCTGACGCAGGTCCCTTATTCACCCCAAGTGGCCAACTATGACGGCCCGCCGCGTGTTTTTGAAATGCGCACTTACACCACGCCTCCGGGCAAGGTCGCGGCGATCGATGCGCGCTTCCGCGATCACACGATCGCGCTGTTCGCCAAGCACGGCATGACGCATCTCGGCTACTATCATCCGATCGACGCCGACAAAGGCGCGGGCTCGACGCTCATTTATTTTCTGGCGCACAAAGACCGCGAGGCGGCGGCGAAATCGTTTGCCGCGTTCCGGGCCGATCCGGACTGGATTGCGGCGCGTGCCGCCTCGGAGAAAGCCGCCGGCGGTCCGCTCACGGTGAAGGACGGCGTGAAGTCGGTGTTCTTGGTGCCGACGGATTTTTCGCCGGTGAAGTAAGGACCGGGCGACCGGTTAGCGCAGGGCGCGGATTTTTTCCGTAAGCGCGGCGGCTTGCGCCTCGGCGGCGGCGAGGGGCAGGCCCGCGGTGACACCCGGGCGGCGGTGGCCGGTCGCGGTGAGCCAAGCGTGCATGCGAAGTTTGCGGCGCTCGCGGATGAGCGCGAGCAGCGGGTCGTTGGGCGTGGTCGCGAGCCCGGCGATCAGTTCGCCGTCGTCGGGGCGCAGGTTCCAAGCCGTCAGGACGGCGCGGGCGATGACGGCGTGGCCGAGGGCGTCGGGATGGACGCCGTCTTTCGAGAACGTGAACTGCGGGTCGTTGGCGCGGCGCTGCGCGAGTGCGGCGGTCATGGCGCCGTGGACGTCGATCACGGTCCAACCGGCGGCGCGTTGCGCGAGCAGCCAGGAGGAGTAACGGGCGAGAACGTCGTTGTAGCCCGCGAATGGCGCGGGATACGCATCCAGCCCGGCGGGCAGGACTTTGGCGGCGATGGGCAACGGATCGAAGACGGGCGGCGTGAGGAAAATGATCGTGGCGCCGGTGGCGACGACGGCGGCGTGCAGCCGGTTGATGCCCTCGCGAAACGCGGCGAAGCGATCGTCGGCGAAGGGGAAATAAATACCGTCGTTCATGCCGTAGCAGGCGAGGACGAGGTCGGGCTTGGTCTGCGCCAGCACGCGGCCGAGACGTTCGCGAAGATCGGGGCGGGGAAATTTTCCGCCGGCGTGACCGGCTTCGGAGAGGCCGGAAACGGTTTCGCTGGAAAGCCCGAGGTCGATGATCTCGCCGCGCCAATCGGGTGCGCGGGTGTGGATCACGGTCTCGATGAAGTCCACATACGCCCCGCCGAAGGTGATGCTGTCCCCGAGGAACAGAACGCGCCGGGCGGCTTCGACGGCGGGAGGCAACGGCGTGGCGGACGTAGCGAACAGAGCCGGCGCGACGACACCGAGAGCGAAGAGGAGCGGCAGGACGCGCATAGGGTGAAGCGACGAAAGCATAGCCGCAGGAGAGCGGCGTGGTGGGGCTATTTTAGCGTTTCGATAAAGGTGAGAAGGTCAGCCATATCGCCGGGTTTGAGGCCGGCTTCGAGGCCCTCAGGCATGAGACTCAGGCCGTCGGAACGGCTGCCGCGCACCTGAGCGCGGGGCAAAACGATCTCGCCGCCGCCCATGATTTTGAGGGTGAGACCGGTCGCGTCGTCGCGGGCGACTATGGCGGTGAAGGTGTTGCCCTCTTTGGTGGTGACATCGTAGGCGATGTAGTGGGGCGCGACTTCCTTGTGCGGTTCGAGAATCGCGGCGAGCAACGCCTCGCGGCCTCTCGATTTCACGGTGACGAGATCGGGCCCGAGCGCGATGCCCTCATCGCCGGCGCGGTGGCAGACGAAGCAACGGCCCTGATAAATCGCGCGACCGCGGGCGGCGTCGCCGGTGAGGGTGAGGGCGGGTTGGAACGTGGCGGTGACCTCGGCGCGCGACGGCGGGATCACCGAGGCGAGGGCGGTGCGGGCAAGGGCGGCGACTTTTTGAGTTTTGTGCTGAGTGAGAGCCTGGACTTGGGCGGCAGGAATTTCGGCGGGCTTAATGGTGCCGGCGGTGATCGCCGTGAGCAGGGCGACGGCGCGGTCCTCGCGGGCGATCAGGGCGGCGAGCACGGCCTCGCGGGCGGCGGGCGAGCCATTGCGCCAGGATTCGATCAGGGTGGTCGTCACGGCGGGCAGCGGATGTTGGGCGAGGACCTTGATCGCGGCGGATTGAATCTCGGGCGGTTGGCCGGCGGCGAGGCAGGCGACGAGGGCGTTGCGCGTGGTGTCGTAGGGCGCGACGTCGAGCAGGGCGAGGGCGGCGAGGCGGGCGGCGACGGGAGCTTTGGCGTCGGCGGCGGTGGTGGCGGCGCGGGTGAAGACCGTGCGCAATTTGCCGGAGGAATCGGCGGCGGTGATCGTGGTGCCGTTTCGGCGGAGGCCGTCGCCGAGGGCGCGGAGCCAGAGCGGATTGGTGCCGGGCTGGGCGATGAAAGCGATCAATTCGGCCCGGTCGGCGGGGGAGCTGAACGCGGCGCGAATCTCGATCAACTTGGCGACAAACGGGGCGGCCGCATTGGCCGTGGCGAGATCGCGGGTGAAGGCGGGGAGCAGGGTGGCGTTGAGCGCCGTGGGCGGGGCGGTGAGGAGGGCGGCGGAGATCCACGGCTCGGCGTGGTCGCGGGCGGCGAGGCGCGCGAAAGCGGGGGCGAGGGCGGGCGACGTGGGCAACGTGAAGGCGAGTTGGAAACGCACGCGGGCGTCGGCGTCGGTGACGAGGGCGGAGAGTTTCTCGACGAGCGCGGAAGCCGATACGGGCGGAACCGCCGTGCCGGTTCGGAGTAGTTTCTCGGCGTAGAGGACGCCGTGTTCGCGCAGGCGGGCGTCGGCGCTGGTGAGCGCGGCGAGCACGGGTTCGGCGGTGAGGGCGCCGAGGCCGTCGAGCACGCCGAGGGCGTGGTGTTGCGCGAGGGGATCGGTGAGGGCGCGCAGGAGCGGGACAGCGGCGGCGTCTTGGCGTTCGTAGAGGAGGCGGGCGGCGGTGTCGCGGTGCCAGCCGTTGGGGTGGGCGAAGGTGGCGACGAGTTCGGCGGTGGAGGCGGAGCCAAGCGCGACGCGGTGGCGGCGTTGCCACGAGGCGTTGTCCGGCACGAGGCGGTAGAGGCGACCGCGGGTGTGGCCGCTATTGAGGTCGAGGTGTTGCTTGATCTCTTCGGGGATGCTCCACGGGTGCTCGATGACTTCGCGATACATGTCGCAGATGTGGAGCGTGCCGTCGGGGGCGTTGGCGAAATTCACGACGCGCACCCAGGTATCGGTGCTGGCGGCGAATTCGTAGCCCTGCTCGTCGGCGGGTCGACGGCCGATGAGACTGGCGCCGTCGGGGTAGATTTTTTTCCGGTGCACGAGTTGGCCGCCGGCGTCGCCCGTGAAGGTGTTGTTCACGAACTCGTCGCCGTAGGCATCGCCGCGAAAGACGGTGGTGCCGGTGGCGCCGGTGAAGTAGCCGCTCACGCGGCCGCCGCCCTCGACCATGCCTTTGACGACGCCGCCGATGCGCCAGCGCGTGCGGACGATGCGCCACGGTTCGTCGGGACTGAGGCGGAAGACCTCGGCGGCCCCGCCGTCGGCGGCGATGCTTTGGCGGGTGGGCGGCGGCGTGAAGAACGGATTCCGCGCGGCGTAGCGTTCGTCGTAGACCCAGAACTGGAGGTGGTCGGAGTTGGAGCAGGCGAATTTGCGGCCGTAGTTGTCGAAGCTCATGCCGTATTGCGCGCCGCCGGTTTCAAAACCGAAGGCGTAGGTGCGTGGATCAAACCAGAAGTCGCGGGCGCCAAGTTCTTCGGCGGGCAGATCGGGGCGCTTCGGACTGTGAATCAACCCGCGGTTGCCGAGGCCGCCCATGAGGTGGATGCGGTTGTCTTGGCCCCAGGCGAAACTGCTGAGCATGGCTTGGACGTTGAGGGCTTTTAAGCCCGTGCCGAAACCGGTGAACGCCACCTCGCGCACTTCGGCGCGGCCGTCGCCGTCCTTGTCCTCGAAGCGCCAGATGTTGGGTGAGGCCGCGACGAAGAGCCCGCCGTTGGCCCAGATGAGGCCGGTGGGGAGCGGAAGGCCGTCGGCGAAGACGGTGCTGGTTTCGTAGACGCCGTCGCCGTCCTTGTCCTCGAGCATCGAGATGCGGCCGAGGTGCGGCGTGGCGTCGCGGCGCTCGGAGTAGTCGATCATCTCGCAGGCAAACATGCGGCCGTTTTCGTCGAAGGTGATCGCGATGGGATCGCGGACCTGCGGCTCGTGGGCGGCGAGCTGGAGCTTGAAGCCGGGTTTTACCTTCCACGTCGCGAGAGCGGCGGCGGGCTCGACGGGCAGGAAGCGTGGGAGTTCTTTGGCGGCGTCAAACGCGGTGCCGACCGTGGCGGCGGGCGCGGAAGGATTGGGGTTGCGCGTGGTGAGGGTGTCGGCGGCGAAGACGGCGACGCCGAGGGAGGAGAGCGCGGCAGAGAGAATAAATTTCATCGAAGTAAGCGGGCGCGAAGGGCCCGACGGAGGCATTTCGGTCACCATCGGGAACGAGCGGCCGGGCGACAATCCCTTATCGGCGCGCGGCAAAAAAACCGCGCGAGGCGGCGTGAAAAATCACACCGCCCAGCCGGCGCGGTATTTGTCGCGGGTGAGCCAGCGGTTGCTGCCGCCGCTCGCGAAGCGGTTGCGCTCGGGGTTCCATTTGGCGTTCGCGCCGTAGTAGTAGGCGAAGTTCATCACGTGACATGCGATCACGCTGCGCGCGCCGACCTCCACGTCGCAGATCGGACGTTGGCGGGATTTCACGCAGTCGAGGAAATCCTGGAAGTGGCTCTTGCTGTTGTAGAGTTTCACTTTCGCGTCGGCCAAATATTCGCGCTCGGTGAGCGTCACCTCGCGCTCCATCGACGTGCCCTTGTCCACGTCCTTGTCCCAGAATTTGTGGACCGTCTTGCCGTTCATGATGAGCTCGAATTTGCCGCGATTGACGTGGCATTCGCCCTCGGTGCCGTAGAACGAGACGCCCTTGCCCTTCACGTGGGTGAGGATGGTGCCGTCGGCGTAGACGAGTTGGGCGCCGCGTTTGGCGGTCTCCCAGTTTTGCGGGGCGCGCACCTCGACGGGGCCGCTCGCATCGGCGTTGAGCGCCCATTGGGAAATGTCGATGTGGTGGGCGCCCCAGTCGGTGATCATGCCGCCGCCGAACTCCCGCGTGAGGCGCCAGTCGGGAAAGTTGTTGTGGATACCGCGCGGGCTGAGCGACGGGTTGTAGGCGACGAGCGGGCCGGGGCCGCACCAGCGGTCCCAATCAAGGCCGGGCTCCATCGTTTCGGCGGGAAGCGTGTAAGGTTTGGCGGGATCGCCGAAGGAGACGTGGACGGAGTTGACGCGGCCGAGGACGCCGTTGCGCACGAGCTCGGCGGCGATGCGGAACTCTTTCGACGAGCGCTGTTGCGAGCCGGTTTGGAAAACGCGGTTGGCCTTACGCACCTCTTTCACGAGCTCGACGGCCTCGCGGACGTTGTAGGCGAGGGGCTTTTCGCAGTAGACATCTTTGCCGGCGCGGACGGCGGCGATGGCGATGTAGGCGTGCCAGTGGTCGGGCGTGGCGATGACAACGATGTCGATGTCTTTGCGGGCGATGACCTCGCGGAAATCGTTATATGCGGCGCAGCCGGCGTAGGTGCCGCCGGTCTTGGCGGTGTAGGCGGTGTCCACGGTTTTCTTGGCGTGCTCGCGGCGGGTGGTGTCGACATCGCAGACGGCGAGCACCTCGACATCGTCGCGGTTGAGGTAGCCGCGGAGATGGCCGCCCATCATTTTGCCCATGCCGATGCAGCCGATGGTGAGGCGCTTGCTCGGGGCGGTCTCGGCTGACCACACGCGGCTCGGGAGAATGAGCGGCGCGGAGAGCAGGAGCGCGGAGGTTTTGAGAAAGGAACGGCGGGTGGAGGGGAGGGGAATCATGGAGGGAAAATGCAGGGGAAGGAGCGGTCAGTATTCGCGGTCGCGTTTGATGCCGGGCTCGGGGATCGGGTAGCGGCCGTCTGCGTCGGGCAGAAGAGGAGACGGGCCGTCGAGGGTGAGTTGGTCAACGCCGGGCGCGAGCTCGGTCGGGCTGTTGTAGAACTGATCCCACGTGATTTCTTGCCCGGTGTGGGCGGCGAAGCGGCCCATGGAGGTGGCGACGCTGGCCTCGACGCCGCGTTTCACCTCGTTGAACGGGGTATTGTGGCGGATGGCGCGGGTGAGGGCGTTCCACTCGTTTTGGTAGGGATTTTGTTGGCCGGGCGGGACGACCGATTCCCAGAGGCGGCGTTCGATGGCGGGAAGTTGGCCGGAGTAGATCGATGAAGGCAGGCCGCAGTCGCCTTGTTTTGAGACGACGGCCATGCCCTTGGTGCCTTGGGCGTGGGTGTAATACATGTTGGCGCTGCCGGTGACGCAGCGGCCGTTCATCATGAGCTTCGCGCCGTCGGCGAAGGTGTATTCGACCGCGTAGGAATCGAAGTTTTGGTCGATGTAGGGCTTGCCGGCGGGGCTCTGGCGGTAGTGCCGGCCGCCGATGCCTTGGGCCTTTACCGGCCAGGCGTTTTTCATCCAGCAGAGGTGGTCGATGTGATGGATGTAGAAATCGCTGTAGCAGCCGCCGCTGAGCCAAATGAAACTGTGGAAGCGCCGGACCTGATACATGAGATCGGTGAACGGGCCGGGATTGGGTTCCGAAAAGGCCGAAGCGAGCGGACCGGCCATGCGGTAGCCGCGCATGAGCGTGATGTCGCCGATCTCGCCGTCGCCGATGCGTTGGTGGAGTTCTTGGAGCGCGCGGCTGTGGCGGGACATGAGGCCGACGCCGACCTTGAGATTTTGCGCCGAGGCGTCCTCGGCCAGTTGGATCATACGACGCGAGGTCGGGCCGTCTGCCGTGAGCGGTTTCTCCATGAAGACGTTGAGCTTTTTCGCGATGGCGTAGGCGAAGTGGACCCAACGAAACGCGAGCGGCGTGGTGAAGATCGCGATGTCGCCCGGGCGGAGGCAGTCCATGGCGTGTTTGTAGGCATCGAAGCCGATGAACTTGCGGTCCTCGGGCACGTCGACGCTGGCGGCGTGTTTGCGTTTGAGGGCGTCGTAGGCGGCGGTGAGGCGGGGCGCGAAAACATCCGCCATGGCGACGAGTTTGACGGGGCCGGTGTTGACGGAGAGGGCGTTGGAAGCGGCCCCGGCGCCGCGACCGCCGCAGCCGATGAGGGCGACTTGGAGGACATCGGTGCCTTGGGCGTGGACGTGGGGCAGGGCGATGCCGGCGAGGGCGGAGACGGCGGCGAAGCGGGAGGACGTGCGGATAAATTCGCGGCGAGTGGGGTGAACGGGGTTCATGGGTGGGTGGAAGAAAGACGCGCTGCCGGGGTGAGAGGAGCGATGTTTTTTACGCGGCGGCTCAGAGAGCGGTTGAGGTGGTGAAGCGGAAAGCGGGCGGTGTGACCTCTACGTGGGCGCGATTCAGAGCGCGGTGAGTTTTACGGTCAACGTGTGATAGCCGAGTTTGCGGTCGAAGGCGGCCTCGTGTTCCACGCGTTCTTCAGCGTGGAGGACGGTGATGGCGCGGACTTTTTCGCAGCAGAGCCGGAGGAGGGTGCGCAAAATTAGGCGGGCGTGGGGTGCGCCGAGGCAGAGGTGAGGGCCGAAGCCGAAGGAGAGGTGAGGATTGGGTTTGCGGTCGAGGCGGACTTCTTCGGGCGACGGGAAAACGGTCTCGTCGAAATTGGCGGAGGCCCAGGCGAGCGAGATGCGTTCGCCGGCTTTCACGGTGGTGCCGTGGACGGCGGTGTCGGCGGGGCACACGCGGCCGATGTGGGTGAGCGGCATGAAGACACGGAAAAATTCCTCGCTCGCGAGCGTGATGCGCTTCGGGTCGGCGCGGAGGTAGTCCAACGCCTCGGGATGCTCGGCGAGATGGCCGAGGGCGCAGGCGATGGTGTGGATGATGGTGTCGCGGCCGCCGGCGAAGGCGAGGTTGGCGAAGCCCATCATCTCGTCGCGCGTGAGCGGCCGTCCGCGGTAAGTGGCCTGCGTGAGCGCGCTGAAAAAATCGGGGCCGGGGTTGGCCTGCGCGTCGTCGAATTTGCGGTGCAGGTAGTCTTCGAGGACGGAGCCGGTTTTGAATTCGCCGCCGGTGACCTTGAAAACGTGGATGCCCCAGCCGAGCCAGATTTCGCCCTCGCTGGCCGGGACGTTGAGCAGGTGGGTGAGGGCGCGCGACTGCACGGGCAGGGCGAACTCGTTGACGATCTCGACGGAGTCGCGCGCGAGCGCTTGGTCGAGCAGGTCGGCGATCAGGGCCTCGACTTGCGCGATGACGGCGGGGTCTTTGGCGCGGGCGAAAAACGGTTCGACGATGGCGCGGTAGTCGCCGTGCTCGGGCGGGTTGGTCTCGATGGGCAGTTGGCGCATCGTGCGCACGGCTTCCTCCGAGGGAATCGGCACGCGGAAGGGCGCGTCGGAGCTGAACGTCTGCCAGTCCTTCGCGGCTTGGCGCACATCCTCGTGGCGGAGGAGCATCGTGATGTCTTCGCCGTGAAACGGGCATTTGAGGATGCCGGATTTTTGGCGGGCTTCGCGGAGCGGGTCGGAGAAAGCAGACATGGACAAAGTGAACGCAGTGAACGGGTGCCGCTGGCAGCGGGATAGTTTTCGGAGAACAACGTCGCGCCCGGACGTGGCGACGCTACCTGCCGAAGCGAACGACGCGGGCGGCGAAAGCTATTTTCCCTTGGGGCCGAAGCCGGCGGCGGGGCGGCCGTCGTCGCCGAGTTTACCGACGGCCCACAAGGCGCCGCGGGTGACGAGATCGAGAAAACGCGGGTCGCCGACGGTGGCGTTGGTGTGGCCGATGGTCGTGCTGAAGACGCGGGCTCGTTTCGGACCGTAGAGATTGGTCCAGGCGACGACCGCGGTTTTATCGCTTTTATTGCCCTGCTTGTCGGTCACGGTTTGCAGGCCCGTCGCGAGCGAGCGGTGGCTGGGGAAGTTTTTCGGATCTTGGACGTTGTTGTAGAGCTCCTCGTTGCCCGTGAGCCAGTTTTCCAGGCCCTTGGTGATGGGACTGCTCGAGACCGAAAACGAAATCATGATCGGTTCTTTCGGACCATGGGAGCTGGATTGCAGGCCGAGGTAGTCGAACCACAGGGCGCCGGCGGAACCGGAGGCGAGGGGCGTTTTGAATTCTTTGGTGACGCGGTAGCTGTGCATGGCGCAGTGGAGGTTCACTCCGGGCAGGCCGGCCACGTGCGGCGCGAGGACGTTTTGCACCATCGCGGGATCGGCGATGTCGGCGGCACATTCGTTGTGAATGACGAGATCGTAGCCCTTGGCGTAGTCGGGATTGGTGTGGGAGGGAAACACGGGACGCGTGGTTTTGTCGGCCGTGTGCATGTGCTCGACCACGACGTGGGCGCGGGCTTCGAGGCCCTCCTTGAGAATGTCCTTCTGCGCGGCGTAGTCATGGCAGCAACCGCCGGTGATGAGGAGAATGCGCAGGGGTTTCGGCGCTGCCGGGGTGGCGGCGAGGGCGAGAGCGGGCAGGGCGAGGAGCAGAGCAACGATGAGTGCGCGGGGGGATTTCATAGTGAAAGATCGATGGGTAACGGGTAGATTACGGGGCGGCAGGCAGGGACGAGAAAGCAGCTGAAAGCGTGATGAAGAGCCGGGGAGTGGGGGAAATCAAGGGCGCGGAACTGGAGGAGCAGTTGATGCCACCCGCCCGAATGCTGGTCGGACGTGTGAGTAGTGAACCCGGAGCGATGTCGGGTTTGGGGTAGAAGGTCGGTATCCGAGATCGGCTCTTTTTTGATTTATGGTCGGGGAAATTCGAAAAATACGGCTGCCCGGTCTTTGGATAAACAAGCAGGAATAGACACCGAATACTTGCTCGAAACTGGCTCATTGATTGCGATTTAAACAAGGTCCGGGTCCGGCGGTTCAATCGCCTTAATCTGATGGTGTATTTTAAAATAGAACAAAGGTGTGTTACTACGAAATACACTCTTGGAGGTGCTGCGGGATCAACGGCCACTGGTCACCGCCGCCCCGGAAATCCCGAGAGCCGTGACCTGCCAGCTTCCGACGGGAGATTCGGAGCATGCTTTGGTTCTGACCGGCGTGCGCCGATGTGGAAAAAGCGTCTGGCAAGCGCAGCTCCTTCGCAACCACCCCGGGGCTCTTTACGTCAACGTGGAGGATACTCGGCTCACCAGACCTCCCGCACCATCGAATTTCTGCAGGACGCCTACCTGCTGTTCGCGGTCCCGAAGTTTAGTCCGTCGTTTAGGCAAAGGGTCGTGGCGCCGAACAAATACTACGCGATCGACAACGCGCTCCGGCGCGTGAATTCGCCGAACCTCACGGCGGACGTCGGCCATCGCCTCGAGAACGCCGTCTTCCTCTCTCTGCGCCAGCGCGGTGTGAAGCCTTGCTACGCCGGCGAAAAAGATTCCTGGGAGTGCGATTTCGTGACCGACGATTACGCCATCCAAGTGTGCGCGACGCTTACGCCCTTCAATCGCGAGCGCGAACTGGAGGGGGTGCGACGCGGGTGCGCGTTGCCCGGAAAACGCCGGGGTATCATCATCACTTGCGATCAGCGGGACGCGTTGTCGGTCGATGGCATCGCGGTCGAGGTTGTTCCCGCTTGGGAGTGGTTGGACGCCGTGTCCTGATGGGAGCCGGCGGGCTCCGACTGATCGAGCCCGCGTCGGGCGAAGGCGCGAGGGAGAGGGCTCCGCCATATGTTCCAAAACTCTTCGCCGAGCTGAAAACTTTTCGGCGGCTGGCCCGTTCAGATGGCAAAGTGCAAAGTTTGACTCGGTCTTTGGACCCATTCTTTGGGCCCCTGCTTCATGGTTTTCTTGGAACGGGGATTTTCACTTCAGCAAAGGCCTGATGACCCGGGTCCACACGGCATAGCCGGCTTCGTTCATATGCAGCATGTCCTGGAGAAAAAGCTCGGGGCGCATGCCGCCCTTGGCATCCAGCATCGGCGTGTAAACGTCGGCGTAACCGAGGCGCTTGTCCTGCCTACAATCGGCCGCGATGAGGGCGTTGGCGGCGACGATCTTGTCCTTCAACTTTTCGCGCGCCGGGCTGGGCTTGATGGCCGCGAAGAGAATCCGGGTTTGCGGAAGCGCGGCGTGAATCTTGGCGCAAAACGCCCGGAAATCCGCGTGGACGATCTCGGGCGTCTTGCCGCGCGCCAAGTCGTTGTCTCCGCCGTAGACGACGATGAGGCGCGGGCGGTAGGGAATGGCGATGCGGTCGGCGTAGAAGACGCTGTCGGAAAGCTCGGAGCCGCCGAACCCGCGATTGATGACGGGAACGGCGGGGAAGTCCTTCGCGAGCGACGTCCACTTCCGGATCGTGGAGCTGCCGATGAACAGGACTGCCTGCGACGGCGGCGGCTGAGCGGCATCGGCCGCGGTGAAGCGGTCGATTTCCGCTTTCCACTGCTCCAGAGCGGCCGAGGCGCGGCAGAACGCGAACAGGACAAGAACGAGTGCGACGAGCCGAGTCATGCAGAATTGCGGGCAGATCATGGCGAGGAGGTTGGTCAAGAAATGCACGCGAATCGAACGCGTTGCTGGAAGCCGCTGAGTATGTCGTGACCGCCACGCAGCGGTAGGCCGGCGACGGCGCTGTCCGTGGAAGCCTATTTCTACGGGTATCCCTGCACTCAAAAACGGCCCACCGGGAACGGCGGATCGCGCGGCGGTGGCAACGGGCCGGCCCCCACCGTCGCGATCGGCCCCGCGGTCACAGCTTCTTGTCGACCGAGATCGAGTAGATGCGGCCCTTGGCCATGGTGTTGAAGATCGACTCGTAGTTCGTCGCACCGTTCGACAACGGCGGTTCCGCATTGAGCAGATTGTTCACTCCGACACGAAACGTGGTATCGCGCAGCCAACTCCGCTTCTCGGATTGGCGGATCCGATAGCTCAGAAAAGCATTATACGTCATGGTGTCAGGCTGCACCATCCGGTAGGTGGTGTTGCCGGAAGAAAACACCGGCTGAATGTAGGAAGGCCGGCCAAGAGCCTCATAGGTAGCCAGATTTGTGGTGACCCCGACCACGGTAAACCGGCCGATGTAGAACGCACCCAAGCCCGCGCCCCAGTTTCCACGGCGCCAGTTTACCTGGGCGTTGCCCCGCCACTTGGGCGCCGCTCCTCCAGTTGCGACATTATTGGTCCCCAGCAACTCGGTGCGTGGCCTGCCCACGGCCGTGTTGTAATACATCGAGTTCAACTTCGCCCACGTGCTCTCGAACGAGAAGGTGCCGGCTTGCCGGGAAACCAGACGATAGTTCAGCCCGAGGTCGAAGCCGTTGGCGAACTGCATGGCCTTGTTGACCGAAGACACGCTGAAATTCTTGATCTGGCCGACGACGGCGCGCTGCGCGCTGGGAGGCTGCTTTGCGTTGTAAGCCGCGAAGTAGTCGCGGTCTTCCTGGGTCACAACCTCACGCACCACTCCCGCATCCCCCCGGTAATTGGCCGTCCCGGAGCCGAGGTCGATACTGTTGATATTCTGGCCGGCCGCGAGCGCAGCCTGCGTGGCCGCAACCAGCGCGGCGGTGTCATCGGCCATGCCTCCGGTGGAACTGATAATATTTTTGAGCCGGATTTCCCAGTAGTCGACAGTGAGCGAAAGACCGCGCACGCGTGGCACGTCGATGACCACCCCCGTTGACAAACCCGAGGATTCCTCGGGCTTCAGATTGCGATTGCTGCTGGCGATGTTGAGGCGACTTCTCGATTGGTCGAAGATCTGTTGCGTGACGATCGCACGATAGGTGTCCGTGGCGCCACTCACCGTCGATATCGAAGGTCCGCGAGTGAGAGAGGGCAGCGAAGGAGCCCGGAAGCCCTCATTGCGGCTGGCCCGCACCATCACCCAACTAGCGGGCTTCCACGTGAGCCCAAACTTCGGACGCAACACGTCGCCGAAATCGTTGTAGTGTTCCCACCGGCCCGCGGCGCTCAATTCCAGCGACTGGACCAGCGGCAACTTGAAATCCCGGCCGGCGAGCGGAAACAAAGCCTCCGCATAAGCGGAAAAGATGGAGCGACCGCCGATCGCGTCTGCAACCGACGAGGAACTCACCGTATCACCTTTCGTGGGATCAAGCCCGGAACCCACCGGATTGAGGCCGATATACGGCGGCCGAATGTCGGAGAAAAACTCGCGGCGATATTCCCCGCCGAGCGCCATGCTGACGGTGTTGCCGCCCCAGAGGTTGAAGAGCTCCCCGCTGGTCTTGAGGTCGAGGCTTTGCAACCGGGTCAGCCCACGGCGGTCGTATTTACCATAAACCGACTGCCGCACGCTTTCGGAGTGCTTGAACGGGCCGGTATCAACGAGGGTTCCATTTTGCACCGCGTAGGTCCGGCCGAAGGCATTGAGGGCGGTCGCCGGATCGGTGAGCAGGACCGCCTTTTGGGTGAAGCTGATGCGCATGATGTCCTCGTATTCGTGGCCGTGGGCCTCCGATTGCATGAGCGCGCTTTCCCACGACCACGTCTTGGCGAACTTGCCGCGCACACCCAGCAGGCCACGGACGGCGTAGCCGGACGCGTTGTTATCGCGGGCAGGAAAATCCGAGAAGCGGTGGGTCTCCACACTGACCGCGGTCGGCGTGCCGACGAGCCGGGGCGTTCCGTCGGCATTGGGCGCACCCGTGGGACTCCAGAAGCGCACGCCAAAGGGATTGTAGGGGTTCGACGCGGGAACCATCAGGATGCCACTGGTCGAGCTGCTCCAGACGTCGGGCTCCCGTTGCGAAAGCGAACGGTGCTCGTAGTAGCTGAAGTCGGCGAACGCCGTCAGGCGCGGGGTAAGGTCATACTCGCCGCTGAGGTAGATATTGGTGCGGTTGGACGGTGGTTGCTGGGTCCGGCCATCGTTCGTGTTGTAATAATACTCCTTTCCCGGTCCGCTCGCGGCCCGGACCGGAGCGGTCGGCGCGATGTTCGTCTGTCCACTGGCGGTGGCGGGCTGCAGGAAGAACCGCCCGGTGGCCGTGACGAGTGTCGCCGGAATTCCGCTGGGCCGGGTCGGGGTAACGAGGTAACCACCATACTGATCCTGGCCGTTGACCACGACCGTGTTGAACTGTCCATACGAGCTATTGGCCGTGCGAGCGTTGAACGTCGTGTCGGTGTAAACGTTCCAAGGCGCGGGAGCCCGCGCAATCGCATCTGGATCCGCGCTAAAAGGGCGATCCCTTAACCAGATTCCTTCCCGGAGGTAGCGGTCGGCGGTAAGGACCAGTCTCCCTTTGCCGTTGGCGAACTCCCGGCCATGCAACAAGGTGACGCGCTTTTCCTCGCCATCCCCGTAGTCGGTTATCCCGTAGCGCAACGACAGCTCCGTGCCCCGAAAATTCCGGTTGGTGACGAAGTTGACCACGCCGGCGACGGCGTCGGAACCGTAGATGGAAGAGGCCCCATCGCGGAGAATATCCACGCGCTCAAGGCCGCGGTTCGGCAGCTGGTTCACGTTTACGCTGATAGTCGATCCGCCGAGCTCGCCGCCCTGTGAAATCGGCTGGCCCGCGATGCGGCGCCCATTCAGCAGGATCAAAGTATTGGCGGACGCGAACCCGCGGAGCGAAATCTGCGCATTGTCGCCCCGCGCGCTTTGCGTGCCGACGGCAGTATCGCTAAAGGGTAGCCCCGTGACCATGGGCAGCGACTCCAACATATCCGCTGGTTGTGCCGGATTAATGATTTCAAACTGCTCGGCTCTGAGCGTGGTCAGCGGCTGCGTTTTTTCCTGCTCGATACGCTTGATGTTCGAGCCGGTGACGGCGAAAGCCTCCAGCTTGATGGTTTCCTCGCCGGGAGGCTTCGGAGCGGTGGCGGCGTTGGCAGTGGATACCGTGGCGAGCCAGCCGGCGACGGCGGCGAGCAAGGTGCGGGGGTATTGTTTCATGGGCGTGGGGGGTGCGTGGGTGGTGGCTTTGGGTGCTTCCGTCGACGACCGCAGGGTGCGGTCGCGCTTGATCACGTAGGCGCCGGTTTTCCCTTCCACTTCTACCCTCAGCGCGGTGTGGGCGATCAACCGGTCGAGGGCTTCGCGGATGGCGAAGGAGCCTTTGATCGGATTGGTCGTCACACCGTGCACGTCGCCGACCAAGAAGACGATTTGCACGTCGGCCTGATCGGAAAACGCCTCGAGCGTTTTCTCCGCGTCCCCGGCCGCGAGGGCAAAGGACCGCCGTTCCGGTTCTGCGCCGTAGAGACGCATTGCCGGTCCGCCGATGCAGAGAATCAGCACGAGCGCCAGCGGCGGACCGAGCGGTCCGAACCACCGGCGGGAAAGGGTAAACATGAAAGGGGAACTCCACCGACCGTGAAGTCGGCGGCGCGGGGAAGACGCGGGACCCATCGAAACCCGTTATCGGGAATTCAATTTTTTTTCCGCAGCACGATGGTGCCGTCGGCGGCGCGTTCCACGTCGAGGTCCAATGTGGTCGCCAACAGGTGGGTGAAGCCGTCGATATCGTCGGCGCGGAAGCGGCCGCCGAAGCGCAGTTCGGCGAGTGTCGGATCGGCGAGCACGAGGCGACGGCCGGTGGCACGCTCAAATTCGGCGGCCAATTCGGCCAGCGTGGCACCGCCGAGACGCATGAGAGGTTCGCGCCATGCGAGGGTCTGCGCGATGGCCGCCGCATCGATGCGGGCAACCACCAAGGCAGGCACCGAGGAAGTCGATGCGGCGGGGGAGTGGCGGAGGGTGGCGCGTTCGCCGGCGTTAAGGGCGGGGGCGTCGGGCGTGCCGGTGGTGAGTTGGACGCGGCCCTCGGTGACGATCACGTCGACGGCGGCGGATTGCAGATTGATGTTGAACGCGGTGCCGACGGCGCGGACCTGCAAGGCCCCGGCTTGGACAATGAACGGTCGGGCGGGATTTTTGGCGACGGCG
>SXGQ01114334.1_pt1 | contig 26541 bp, 17 predicted proteins | sample 3178371 | NCBI WGS metagenome assembly SXGQ01 (sample SAMN11356859, study PRJNA531348) | freshwater metagenome | isolation source: freshwater sample F1-20 | place: China: Fuxian Lake, Yuxi | collected 2017-12-25 | reverse complement strand
CCCTGCTGAAGTTCCTGCCCGAGCATGCCAAGGAGCTCGCCTGTGACGCCGTCGTCATCTCCGACAACGGGATCCCCAGTCTTAAGCATCCGACGCTGACGTATGCCTTGCGGGGGATCGCCGCCATCGAGATCCGCGTGGAGGGCCCTGACCGCGACCTGCACTCGGGGATCTTCGGGGGCAGCCTCGACAACCCGGCAATGGTCCTCTGCCAGTTGCTCGCACAGATGCGGGATGCCAAGGGGCGCATCACCGTTCCTGGGTTCTACAACGACGTTCAGAAGCTCTCGGCCTACGAGCGTCGGCAGATGGCGAAGCTCCCGTCCAACGCCGACAAATACCGTCGTTTCCTCGGTGTCCCCCAGCTTTTCGGGGAGAAGGGATTCACCCCGGAGGAACAGCGGACCGCCCGGCCTACGTTCGAAATCAATGGCCTGACCAGCGGCTACCAAGGGGAGGGCAGCAAGACCATCATCCCGTCGTGGGCGAGCGCGAAGATCACCCTGAGGCTGGTTCCGGATCAGGAGCCCCGACAGGTCATCGCCGCCGTGAAGAAGCACCTTCAGAAGCTCTGCCCTAAGACCGTTCGCCTGACGGTCCAGCATGGACATGGAGGAAAGCCGTACATCGTGGATCCGACTGGACCGCTGGCCCAGGCGGCTCTGCGAGCCATCCAGGCGGGGTTTGGTCGGGAGGCATTGCTGGCCCGCGAGGGGGGCAGCATCCCGATCGTATCGGCCTTCAAGCAACATCTGGGGGCGGATTCGCTCCTGATCGGTATGGCATTGCCCGACGACAACCCGCATTCCCCCAATGAGAAGTTCTCCCTCGACGCCTATGCGGCTGGGATGCGCATGAGCGCCCACCTCTGGACAGAACTGGCGGCGGCGTTGGTGTGACGGAGCGTGAAGACGATCTGTATCAGCCTCCCGTCGGCAGAGGGAGATTCTGAACGAGTTCACGACCTGCAGAACGTGGGCGAGGAGATCCATTGCCATTTCCTCGGCACGGGAATCGTGGAGGTGCCAGACATGGATTCGGCGACGGTGCAGCTCCACGTCCGGGTCTTGGCCACAAGACACCTGGGAGACGTGACCCAGGTCGTCAAGAAGGCACTGAAGCACTACAGACTAACGGAGCTGGCGGAGGTTACCCGTCTCGATCGGTCCTCTCCCGCCTAGGACGAGGAGCACGCCCACTCGAGATCTGTTTCCAGCGTCCCAGTTGCAGTTCCGCAGCAGGACATACCTGGGTGCTTCTTTCGGAATCACGGTTTGAAGACAAAGAGGACGAGCCCGCTTGCCAGCCTCTCTCGTTTTCGATGCACTGCCGCGAGGAGGATTCAGAAAGTTCACTGAATCGGAGGAGTTCCCGGCATCGACAGCCGATGTTGAATGCTGGGATGCAGGGCTGACCCAATCATCCTAAATCCATCCATCCCTTTCGCATGCAAACCGTCCTGATCCTTCTGCAGCTGGTGGTTGCCCTCGGCATCATGAACGTGTGGCTTCTGCGTGCCGGCAGGGCGACGCCCTACCGGGGTGGGGATTCCAGGACCTTGAGGGAGGAGTTTGCGGTCTATGGTCTGCCATTCTGGTTCATGTGCCTCGTTGGAATCCTCAAGATCGGGTTCGCGCTTTCCCTTGTGGCGGCCATTTGGATCCATCCCCTCGCCCGACCCGCGGCGATTGGCATGGGGGTGCTGATGCTCGGGGCCCTGCTTATGCATCTGCGGGTGGGGGATCCCATCCGCAAGGCGCTGCCCTCGATCGCCGTCCTGGTCATGTGTGGTTTCCTCTGTCTCTGAGGGAGCTGCACGGAAATCCTGAATGGAGGGCGGTCGTTGGTGGGCTTGGGCACCTGGAACGCAACGCGGGACCAATGGACGCCTTTCGGGTGACCGTTGGCTATGATTCAACCCGGGACCGGTTGAGCGGACATGAACGTGACGAGGTGGTGCGCCCGCCGCGATTCGAACGCGGGACCCTCCGCTTAGAAGGCGGATGCTCTAGCCAACTGAGCTACGGGCGCGAACCACGCGGTGAACCTAGGCGGGTCCAAAGCGTCCCGGCAAGCCGGCGAAAGACACACGTGTCCACGGCAAACCGCCTACGGATACTGGATCGACAGGATGTTGGCCTTGGGAATCCACAGGTTGGCCCCCACGAACCGGCCGCAGGCTTGCGGCCCAGGGCGGGGAAGGCACTCTGCAACTGTCCCAGCCATCCAACCCCGGTCGTCCCATGTCCAAACCCACCCTGTCCCCACTCCGGCTCTGGCAGCTCAGCTTCGGATTCCTTGGCATCCAGTTTGGCTGGGGACTCCAGATGGCCAACATGAGTCCCATCTACGAGATGCTTGGAGCCAAGGAGAGCGAGCTCTCGATGCTGTGGATCGCCGCCCCTCTCACCGGGCTGCTGGTGCAGCCGATCGTCGGACACTTCAGCGACCGGACCTGGAACGCGCTTGGACGCCGGAAACCCTACTTCCTTATCGGCGCCCTGCTGTCGTCGCTGGCCCTGATCGCCATGCCCAACGCCTCGGCGCTCTGGATGGCGGTCGGCCTGCTCTGGATCCTCGACGCCTCCATCAACATCACGATGGAACCTTTCCGGGCCTTCGTGGCCGACCTGCTCCCCGAGTCACAAAGGCCGGCGGGATTCTCGGTGCAGACCGTGCTGATCGGTCTGGGTGCCGTCGTCTCCTCGTCGCTCCCGTGGATCCTCGCCAACGGCTTCGGCATCACCGACGCCGCCGGAGCCGGCGCTGGGCGGATCCCGCTGCCGGTGCGGCTCGCGTTCTATATCGGCGCAGCCGTCCTGTTCGTCTGCGTCGTGGTCACGATCGTCACCACCCGGGAGTACCCGCCGGAGGATCCCGAGGCGTTCCGACGAATGAAGTCTGAGGGAGCGGGACTGGCCAACGGCGTTCGGGACATCGTTGCGTGCATTTCCGCCATGCCGATCCGGATGCGGCAGTTGGCGTGGGTCCAGATGGCCACCTGGGCGGGGCTCTTCTGCATGTGGACCTACTTCGGGACCTCGATCGCCCGCACGGTGTTCGGAGCGACCGAGGCCGGGACGCCCCAGTACTTGGAGGGGACGGCCTGGGGCGGGGTCTGCTTCTCCGTCTACAACGGCGTCGCCCTCCTCATGGCCTTCGTCCTGATTGGTCTCGTCCGGAAGGTGTCGCCCCGGACACTCCACACCATAGGCCTGCTCTGCGGCGCGCTGGGACTGTTGTCCGTGTTGGTGATCCGGGACAAATACGCGCTGTTTGGATCGATGGTCGGCGTGGGCATCGCCTGGGCCTGCATCCTCGCGATGCCGTATGCGATGCTCGCCGGCTCCCTGCCGGAGGAACGCATGGGCACCTACATGGGGGTCTTCAACTTCTTCATCGTCATCCCGCAGGTGGTGGTGGCCCTCGGCTCTGGATGGCTGGTGGAACGCGTCTTCGGGAACCAATCCGTCTACGCCGTCGCCCTCGGCGGAGCCTTCCTCGGCCTCGCCGCGCTGTTGTGCCGACGGGTCGACTACCAGCCCCAGACCCCCGCCTGAACGGAGGCGTCCCCTCATGGTGCCCGAGCGCACGCCTCGACCTTTCCAATCATGTTCACCCGCCTTCTCCTGATCCTCGCCTGGACCACGACCCTCTGCGCCGCCGAACCGGTCGTCTCCCGCATCGAGCCTCCTTCATGGTGGGCCGGCCATGCGATGAACCCGGTCCGACTCCTCATCACTGGACGTGATCTGACCGGGGCGAAGGTCTCGCTGGAAGGGGGTGGTGGACGCATCACCCGCGTTGCCGTGTCGTCCTCGGGCACCCACCTGTTCTGTGATCTCGACCTCTCACGGAGCGCCCGTCCGGGAGTCCGCAGACTCCGTGTGACCACGGGGCAGGGGGCTGCGGACGGGGCATTCGAGGTGCTCGCTCACCAGGTGGCGAAGGGACGGTTCCAGGGATTCGGCCCGGATGACCTGATCTATCTGATCATGCCCGACCGGTTCGCGAACGGGGATCCGTCGAACGACCGCACATCGAAATCCCCCGATCTGGTCGCACGTTCCAAACCCCGCCACTATCACGGAGGGGATCTACGCGGGGTGATCCAGAGGCTCCCGTACCTGCAGTCGCTCGGCGTCACGGCCCTTTGGTTGAACCCGTGGTATGACAACAACGACGGGCTGAACCAGAAGGAGAAATACACCCGCGAGAACCGACTCGACCCGAAGGCGGGCGACCCCATCACCGACTACCACGGCTACGGAGCCATCGATTTCTATGCCGTGGATGAGCACCTCGGCGACCTCGCGACGCTCCGGGAACTGGTCGACACGGCCCATCAGCTCGGGATCCGGATTCTCCAGGACCAGGTCGCCAACCATGTGGGGCCATACCATCCTTGGGTGCAGGATTCCCCGACCCCGACGTGGTTCCACGGCACCGTCGCGGATCATCCGGAGAACAGGTGGCAGACCTGGACGATCCCCAATCCCCATGCGACGCCGGACCTGCGGCGGACGACACTCGACGGCTGGTTCATCAACCTGCTCCCGGATCTCAACCAGGACGATCCGGAGTGTGCCCGCTACCTCATCCAGAACGCCCTGTGGTGGGTGGGTATCACGGGGATCGATGGCATCCGGCAGGACACGCTACCCTACGTGCCGAGGACCTTCTGGCGGGACTGGTCCCGGGAGCTCAGGCGTCAGCATCCCCACCTGAACCTGCTCGGCGAGGTCTTCGACGGCGACACACTGAAAGTGGCGTTCTACCAGTCTGGGGCGGCGCGGTTTGACGGGGTGGACTCCGGGATCGACACGCTCTTCGACTTCCCGTTGTTCTATCGGGTCCGCGAGACCTTCGGCGAGGGGCGTTCGATCAAGGGTCTGGCGGAGCAGTTGGCGCGCGACTGGGTGTATCCCGATGCCACGCGGCTGGTGACGTTCGCGGGTCTCCATGATGTGGATCGGTTCATGAACGTGTCGGGCGCCACGCGGCAGGGGTTGGGGTTGGCCACACTGTTCCTGCTGACCTCGCGGGGCATCCCGCTGATCTATTACGGCGACGAGATCGGTCTGCCGGGCGGTGGCGATCCGGACAACCGGCGGGATTTTCCGGGAGGGTTCGCCGGGGATGCCCGGAATGCCTTCGAAGCTTCCGGGCGGACATCGGAAGAGCAGCGGTTGTGGACGGACATCCAGACCGTCGCCCGGTTCCGGAAGCAGAGCCTGGCGTTGCGGCGTGGGGCGTTGATCCAGCTGACCGTGGAGGACCAGGTCTATGCCTACGCGCGTCGGGCTGCTGGAGAGACGGTGGTGGTGGTCTTCAACAACGCCCCGACGCCGCAGTCGGTGACGGTGCCGCTGAGTCCTCTTGGGAACCCGCCCCATGGGCGATGGACTCCGGTGTTGGGCGATGCACCGCTGGAGGTGAATTCCGCTGGGCTTCAACTGGTGATGCCTCCCCGTTCTGTGTGGATTCTGAAGGCGATGGGTAGCTGAAAGGGGCGACTCCCGCGGTGATGAGGCGGTGCGGAAGGAGGACAGAAATCCCCTGGCCGGTGGCACCTCCGAGGTGGGTGGGTGGGTAGTTGGGTGGGTGCCGCAGTGCCCTGCGGCACTGGGTGCGACAGCACCCACCCGTGGAGTCTTCAGTCTACCCAGCTGCTCTGCCGGGAACGACATGAGGGTAGTGGAAGGGGACTCGTTTGACTGCGCCTGGAGTGATGGGCTCTTGAACCTTTACCCTTTGCTCCCAGCCCCTCTGTCTGTCAGGTAACGGGAGTCGTGGAGCTTCGTCGTTTCTCACTCAAATTCCGCGGTGCACTCCACGGGCTTTTCCTTGGGCTGATGCTGTCACCCGACGTATTCGGGGGAGGTGCCACGCTCATCACCCACGGGTACCTCCAAAAGGTCGAGGACTGGGTGGTTCCCATGGGACTCGCGGCTGCTCGGCATCCGCGACGACTGCAGGAGTTCGGACCCGATGGAGCGACTGTCTATGTTCTGAGGTTCAACACGGACCGTACCCTCCGTGCCATCCACCTGCGGGGTCCGTCACCGCTCGGGAACAAATCGGGTGATGTGATATTGCTTCTGGATTGGAATCCCTATTCGGGTGACCTCAATCCGTTCAGTCCGGCTGCGGAGAACACCACCGTGATGGGACCCATCGTGGCGGAACAACTGCTGTCTCCGAACCTCCTGCCAGGCTTTCCGGGTTCCATCACCCGATTGCCCCTGCATCTCGTCGGTTTTTCGCGAGGCGGTTCACTGGTCTGCGAAATCGCCAAGCGTCTTGGGGGCACCAGTTGGTGGTCGACCACCTGACTCTCATCGATCCGCATGCCTCGAACAACGATGGCTTCAAGGACCCCCTCTCCGTGGTGGATGGCACCGCTGCGTCCGGGGTCTACGAGAACGTCCTCTTTGGCGACTGCGTGTACCAGACCCTCCTGTTTCCCATGGGCAGCAGCGCTCAGGGTGCCTATGTGCGGTCGCTGACAGATTGGGGTTTGGGGGGGTGGGGCAAGTACCTGTTGCCGCACGACAATGCCCACCTCTGGTATCACGGGACCGTGGAGGTGACGTTTCCGGTGACCTCGGACGGCAAGATGTCGATCACGGCAGAGACCCGCTCAAAGTGGTATGCACCGGTCGAAGATCAGGGGCGCAGGGCGGGTTACCATTATTCGCTCCGGGCAGGGGGCGATCGGCGGGAGGTCTTCGATCCTGTCGACAGCCTGAGCGGGTTTCCACGTTTGGGTCTGAACCAGGTCTGGGGAGAGGCCCTCGGTATTCCTACGGGTACGAATCGCGCCTCGATCCCTGACCCTCTGCCGGAAGACCGGCCCAACCTCATCGAATTCCACCTCGCGGGACTTCCGATCCACGAGGTGGTTCCTGCGCCATTTCCGTTTGGCGCCCCGCTCCAGGTTGCCGTCGAGGACCCTTCAGCGGGACCGTTGACCGGTCGGCTGATCTACCTGCTTCGCGGCAATCACAGTGCGAGGCTCACGGTCTTTGCGGATGGTGACGAGAACTCCTTCAATGGGTGGGACGTCGGGATCCAGTTCAGTCTACCCCCGACAGGAGATCGCCCGGCGAGGGTCGAACTTGATCTCGGGCAGCTCCAGGGTGGAACGGTCCGAGGCCTTCACACGGTGGGAGCGCTGGTGGAATCGGGAGGGGTTGCCCGGGAATATTACGCCCCGGAACGTCTCCAGAAGCTGCAGGTGGGTGGGTGGCTGGGCTCCAAGCACGCGCCGACTGCAGCGGTTCTCCCGGGCGCAGGCGGCAAACATGCGGGTCTGATCCAGCCGGTTTCGGGCGGTCACAAGATCACTTCTGTTGGTGCGATGCCGATCCTCCGATGCGTGACCCCAACGACGCGTGGACCGGGGGCAACCGCCTCGCAGCGGCTGGAAATCCAGGCCGCAACCCCGGGGATCCATGTCGTGGAGTCGAGCACGGATCTGGTCGTTTGGACCCCGGTCTGGCAGGGGCCGCTCGAGGCGTCGGCTCCCGGAGTCGGACGTGTTCTCGATGGGTTGGAATTTGCGAAGGGGGATGCGGGCGTGCCGAGGTTCTTCCGGGTCCGGGTCCCGTGAGGGGCAGGCGCGGAAGAAAGGGTGTCTCGTCAGGATCTTTTCCCAATGGGATCGCCAAGGGTTAGCTACCCCCGAGCGTGGCGGACTGCTTGCTGAGGCTATGGACCTGACCCAAGGGAGACGGATAGGTGCCTTTTGGGGCGTGGTAGAGACGGATTGGTTGTGCCGCGGCACCCCGGGGCAGGAATCCGAGGACGCTTCCCAGGGGGGCATTCACCGAGGTCATGGAGAGGCCCTGTGGCGCCTCCTTCGGAACGACAGGAACGACCTCTCCGATGCTCTCGAAGTCCACGGAATCATGCGAGCCTCCGGCATGATGCATGTGATCGGTCATGCGCCGCCAGATGCGGACCCGCTCGGGGCTTTGGGCGGGGGCGGTGACGATGCGCAGGAATCCCCCGGCATTCGCCGCATAGAAGCTCGTCAGCACATCCAACCCGCGAAGATCGTTGGTTGCGCCCGCATGGAATTCCGCGAACCGCTGGGGCGGACCCATCAGAGGCGAGGAGGGCGGGGCCGAGTCATTCGGGACGAAAAGATCCCATCCCCAGACCCGGACCAGCGGAGCCCGGCGTGCTGAAGGGGCGGTGACGATGCGCACCCGGCCCGAGCCATCGACATTGCCAGTGGCGAGGCTGACGCCTCCGTCGAACCCCGGCTCGTAGGCGTCGAAGGAGGCCAGAAGGTTCCCCGTTCGACCGCTGAACACCCGGACGGTGCCATCCGCTCCGCGTGTGCCGGCCGCGACGATGTCGCAGCGGTTGTCCCCGTTGATATCCCCCGCCGCCACGTTGAGGGGCCAGGGATACTCGGGTCCGAACGGTTGCAGTTCATGGAGAAGCTTGGAAAACCTCGAGGCGCCATCGAGCACCCTGATGCGGCCGCCGACGGCTGTGGCCACGATGGCATCCGGTATGCCGTCGAAATTGACGTCACCCATGGCGACCGACGAGAAGCCGTCCCGATAGGTTTCACCGAATGGAAGGAACCTGAGCAACGGGGTGTCCTGGATGGTTCCGGAATCTCCGGCGTTCTGTGGAAAAATTCGAATTTCCCCGTCTCCCGCCGCATCGCAGTCCAACAGCACGGGGTATTCCGGAATGACGTTCAAGACAGCCATCATCCCCCCGTCCTCATGGAACAGGTTGTGGCAATGGTACACCCCCTCGCCGAGGGTGCGGTTCCAGCGGATCCGAAAGACGCTGATGGTGTACGATTCCATATACCAGACGTCCTGGTCAAAGAAATGGGGGGGCAGGGTGTATCCGGGTTCTCCAAGGCGGTACGCCTGGGATTGGAAGCTCTGCATGTGGAGATGAATCGGATGCGGAATGGGATCGAGGTTCGTCACACTCCATTCCTCGACTCGATTGGCCCTCGGTTGGAACACGGGGGCGTTCGGGAAGACCTGGCCATTGATCTGAAACTGCTGCTCAGTTCCGATCATCGGGGATTGGAATGACACCGATCGGGAGACATCGACCGTCTCCAGTGCCAGCGGCCTGTAGTGCAGGGTCGGGCTCGTCAGCACCCGGTCTCTCCAGACTGCGGGATCGCCCCCCTTGCCGGTGCCGTGGATGCGGGCAATGGGCTGGGTGCGTTCGGTGTCGAGGGCGGTGGGTTGGATCGCCGTGCCCACGAAGTACCGCATCTGCCCCTCCATGGGAGCGGATATGATCTCGGAAACCCGCTTTCCCGGTGCCAGAGCCACCCGGGCCTTGGCGACCGTCTGCGGAAATGACCGGCTGTCCTGGGCCGCGTAGAACGTCTCCACGTTCGGGGATCGGATGCCGTTCCAGTCCCAATCGGCTGGGTTGCTCGAGAGAGGTTGGAAGGTCCGGATCAGGTCCCGCACGTCGAGCTGGAGTCCGATCCAGAGCTCATGGGGACTCTTCATCCGGATGTCGGGCATGTACCGACCGTTGACCGTGAGCTGGAACCGCGGGGTGTCGACCGCGGTGAGGGGGATGAGGGTGGGGCGTCCGGTGATGGGATCCGACCGCACCGAATGCGCCTGAACCATCAGGAGCCGGGTTGGCGTCGACTGGAGTTGGTCGATGCCGCCCCGTCGGTCCCCCACGATCAGGAAGCCGGCCAGTCCCCGGTAGACCTGGTTCGCCGTGTACCCATGCCGGTGGGGATGGTACCAGGAAACCCCAGGCTCGGCATCGGCCGGCACTTCGTACTCATGAAGGTTGGACATCCCGGGCGGGACCGAGAGCAGCACGTTGTCGGCATTGCCCGATGGGGAGATGACCAGCCCATGGGTGTGGAGATTCGTAGGTTCTTCTGGAAGGCTGTTTTTGAGTCGGATGCGGAGCCGATCCCCGGGCTTGATCGCCAGTGTCGGACCCAGAGGGCCATCCCCTGAGGAGGCCCCCGTGGACGAGACACCGGAGTGGAGGGTCCATGCGTAGGTGTAGAACCCATCCACCAGGGTTGGAATCCCCGGGGCCATCAGGGAGTCGGGATTGGCCAGTTCAATCACCTGGGAGCTCGGATGGGCTTCCAGGGTGATGTCCAGCAGGCCGTCGACACTCCGAAGCTCCAGTGGGTCGGCCAATTCCTCGGTCTCCAACCGGACCCGAAAGAACCGGGCTTCACCGCCAACCTGGACCTCCAACGTGTCAACTGTCCCGGCCACGGTATGAACGGCGAGGTCCTTCCAGATCGGTTCCGCGAGGTTCTGGCTTCCCTGCCAGAGAATCCGTCGGGTGCCGGGCTCGACAACGGCCTTCAGCTGGGCCACTCCGCCCCCTGGAGGTCTCGTGATTTCCAGAGATGTGGCTCGGGATTGCACGCTGCAAACGACTCCCGCAACCACGGCAAGGAGTGTCATCAGAACCAGGGAACAGGATGCGTGGCCAAGGCTTGGCGTTGAAAAACAGCTGGGAGAGCGCACGAGGCGTCCATGGGCGCCGATCCGGATTCAACCGTCAAGCAATGGACTCTGCGCCACAGGTATCTTGGAGACAGGGTGAGCTCCCGTTCCTTACCAGAGTGGGTTGTCCGGGTCCGGTCCCGTGAGCGGAACGCTGGGAAGAACGGGGGACTCACGCGGGGACGCGGAGGACAAGGCACCCGAGGAGAGAGGATGAAATGGAGCCCAGGCACGTCTGCGTCGCTCTGCGACTCCGGTCCGCGATCGCCCCCTCTGGTCTAGAGCGGAGACCCGGTCCAGCGTTCCAGAACCTGTCCCTTTATTGGTGCCACAACAGTCCTCGGCCTTGGTGGAACGAGACGTCCTGGCCCTCCCGGTCCCGGAGCATTGCTCTGCACTGGTCTGAGGAGCCCCAGATGGGGTGGTTTCGAGCCGCTCGACATGAAGATTCAGGCCGGAATCAGGTTGCTCGGTGAGATCGAGGGACACGGAGATCCCATCCGGGATTCCGACCGTTTTGACGCGTTCCTCAAGTTCTACAGAAACAAGGGAGAGCCGCTGGTCTTCAACACGGTTCTGCAGGAACCGATTCCGTGCATCGTGGACCAGGATGGAACGCCGACGATTGCCTGGAATCCCCCGACCCTGCATCGGTCGAATGTCGTCCACGAACGGAATCGGGTCCTGGCACGACAGGCCGATGTCCTTCCCGAGGTCTACTACACGATCCTGGGGATGAAGACGGCGGGCTATCGACAGGTCGCGATCCTGCCCCACTTCTTTGCCCACACCCTGCATGAGATGTGTGGCATTGATCGCGATTCGGTCATCAAGCTGGAGGTCTTCCTGACGGTGATCCAACGACGCGATGAACTATGACGGCATCACGGTGATGGGGGATGGCCCCGTCATCCGTCCTTCCGCGTGACGCTGCTCAGGCGAGCAGGCCGGTGATGATCTCGCCGTGGACGTCCGTGAGGCGTCGGTCGACGCCGTTGTGACGGAACGTCAGCTTGGTGTGGTCGATCCCGAGGAGGTGCAGGATCGTGGCGTGGATGTCGTAGACCGTCGTCGGATGGTTCCGGTCGAGCGGCTTGTAACCCCAGGGATCGCTCTCGCCGCAGACGACCCCGCCGCGGATCCCGCCGCCGCAGAGCCAGTTCGTGAAGCAGTACGGGTTGTGGTCCCGCCCCTTGCCGCCCTGCGAACTGGGCATGCGCCCGAACTCTGTGGTCCAGAGGATGATCGTGTCCTCGAGCAGGCCGCGCTGCTGGAGGTCCTCGATCAGGGCTGCCGCGCCCCGGGCGAACCCTTGGGCGAGGGGACCGTGGTCGCGTCGGATGTCCTCGTGGGAGTCCCAGTTCCGTCTTGGGAAGCTGTTGTCGTTGCCGCTCCAGATCTGCACGAAGCGGACGCCGCGTTCGATGAGGCGTCGGGCCACAAGACACTTGCGGCCGAAGTGGTCCATTTCCTCCTCCGCGTTGATCTCGCTCGGCCAGGTCGGCGGATGGCGGTGCACCCCGTATAGCTTGAGCAGGTAGTCCGGTTCCTTAGAGAGGTCGAGGGCCTCAGGCGCGGCCAACTGGAGTCGGGCCGCCAGCTCGTAGCTCCGGATCCGGGCGTCGAGCCGGGCATCGCCCTCGTGGACGGCGTGTTCACGGTTGAGACGCGACATCAGCTCCCGGGTGGCCGCCTCGCTCTGGGGGGTGATGAAGGAGCCAGCCGGCCCCGGGAACAGGTCGCTGATCGGGTTGGGTCGTCCCGGGAAAAGCGTCGTGCCCGAGTGTTGGCCGGGCAGGAAGGCGGAGTCCCAGTTCTTCGGACCGTTCGAGGCGAAGCCCCGGTGGTCGGGCAGCACCACGAACGTGGGCAGGTTGTCGTTCAGGCTGCCGAGTCCGTAGCTGACCCACGATCCCATACCCGGGAATCCCGGCAGCTGGAATCCGGTCGCCTGCAGGTAGGTTGCCTGGCTGTGGACCCCGGTCTTGCCGACCAGGTTGTGGACGAAGGCCATCTGGTCGGCCACCCGGCCGAGGTCGGCGACCGGTTCGCCCAGGAGCTTCCCGCACTGGCCGTACGGTTTGAAATCCCAGACCGGCCTCATCCAGGGCCCGAGTCCGTCCTGGAACGCCTCGACGTGTTCCCCGAAGTCACTCTTCTCGCCATGGCGCTTCACCAGCTCGGGCTTGTAGTCGAATAGGTCGATATGGCTGGCGGCGCCGGCCATGAACAGCTGGATGACCCGCTTGGCCTTGGGACGGAACCCCGGGAACGGCGACGCCGCGGTGTCGATCGGGCTGGCCTGTGTCGACAGGAACCCCTGTCCACCGAGCAGGCTGGCGAGGGCAACACCCCCGAGTCCGCCGCCTGACTGCCAGAGGAACTCCCGGCGCGATGGCCCGGAAGCAGGCTGGAGCGGCGCGCGGTGGAAGGGGGAGTTGGGCGTCATGGTCAGTCGACGAAGGCGAATTCGTTCAGATTCAGGAGCGCCCGGCAGAGGTTGGGCAGTCCGTGCTGGGCGGCCAGCGCCGTCAGCGCGGTGAGTTCCTCGGCGGAGGGGGGACGACCGAGGGCCTCGAGGTGTGCAGTGCGGACCTTGGATTCCAGGTCGCCGCCGTCAGCGTCGAGCCGGGTGGCAAACTCGGAGGCCATCGTCAGCATCAGGGGATTGTTGAGCAGGGCGAGGGCCTGCAGCGGCGAGACACCCTCGTTGCGCTTGGCGACCTGCATCGACGGGTCGGCGCAATCGAGGACCGTCATGAACGGCTGAGGCTGGGACCGCACGATGAACCGGTAGATGGAGCGACGGTGCGTGGCAGGGTCGCGCGGGTCGTGCAGGTGGTACTCGTAGTGCGGGGAATGCTCGGGCTTCTCGACCACGAAGTCGCGGTAGCTGGGGCCGCCCATGCGCAGGTCGAGGCGCCCGGCGACCGCGAGGGTGGCGTCCCGGATCGCCTCGGCCTCGAGCTTGCGACGGTTCTGACGCCACACCCAGCGGTTGTCGGCATCGCGTGCGGTGGCGTCAGGGTTGTCGGCCGAGGAGACCTGTCGATAGGCGTGGCTGGTGACGATCAGGCGGTGGAGGTCCTTGAGCGATTGGGATCCGTCCCGGAAGGTCGCGGCCAGCCAATCGAGCAGCTCGGGGTGGGAGGGGAGTTCGCCCATTCGACCGAAGTCGTTCGGCGTGTCCACCAGGCCGCGACCGAAGTGGTATTGCCAGACGCGGTTCACGATGGAGCGCCAGGTGAGCGTGTTCTTCGGGTCGGTCAGCCATCGGGCCAACGCTGCGCGGCGGGCCGACTCCGCATGACCCTCGGGTAGGGTGAACCGCGCCGGCAGGTCCGAAACGCAGCCGAGGGTTCCCGGACCCACCTCGGTGCCGGGCTTCTGGATGTTGCCCCGGGCCAGCACCCGGATCGTCCGTGGCGTACCGCCCTTCGCCCCCGTCCCGGTGAACGCCCCACCGCCCTGATACACGGCCGCCACGTAGGCGACGCTCTGGGCCGGGAGTCCGCGTCGGGCCTCCTCCACGCCCGCGAGATCCTGATCCAGCTGGGTGAGGGTCTCTAGCTCCTCCGGGGTCGATGAGGTCTTGCGCAGCTCGATCCGATCGAACTTCAGCTTTGCCAGCTCGGGTCGGTTCGCCAGGTCGAGACCGGGATAGCCGCCATCGGTGAGGTTGGGTTTCTGCCAACGTACCGGGGCCTCGATGGAATCCAGCGCCGTCACGGGCCTGCGCAGGGCGAGGTTGCGACCGTCGGTGCCCACGACCTCGAGTTCGGCCAGGGCGAAGATGTAGTCCTCCTGCCGCGGGGCGAGTTCGACCGCCGTCACCCGGACGTGCCGCGCGGCCCGATCCTGGGCAGGAACACGCTTCGGGGTGAGTTTCGGGTTCGGGAACTTCGCGTCGGTGAAGTCACAGAGGACGGTCACGCCGGTCTTGAACTCCGGGTCATCGGAGGTCTCGACCCGGAACCGGACCGGGAAGCCGAAGCCCTTGCCGATGCCGTTGAAGTCGTCCTCGCAGGGCCGGAGCACCACCTCGCGGAGCACCTGGGGCTGGCCGAGGTCGACCTGGACCCATTTCGTGATGTTGGGTTTGGGCTCGATGGCGCTGTGGTAGCCCATGGCATCCTTGGCCCCGGCCAGCCGCTCCTCGGCGGCGATGGCGGTGTCGAGATCCTTCAGCCGCGTCCCGACCCGCTGGTCGATGGCGGCATTGAGGTCTTTCTTCCGCGCGATCAGGGAGGTCCGGCGCTCCTCCAACTCCCGCCGCGTGCGGGCCACCTCGGGATCCGGATCATACTTCTGGTCGGCCTTGTCGACCGCCGCGAACACGGCCTGGAGGCTGTAGTATTCCTCCTGGCTGATGGGATCGAACTTGTGGTTGTGGCACTGGGCGCACTGGACCGTGAGGCTGGTGAAGGTCTGCAGGGTGTTCACCACCATGTCGTCGCGGTCGAGATGTCGGGCGACCTGTCCATCGAGCTTGCTCTCGGGCACCTCGGCGTGGCCGATGAGATCCCAGGGTCCTGCGGCGATGAATCCGAGGCCCTCGAATCCGTCGCGCGTTCCGGCGAACAGGACATCGCCGGCGACCTGTTCCTGGACGAACCGGGAGTAGGGCTTGTCCTCGTTCAGGCTACGGATGACGTAGTCGCGATAGGGCCAGGCGTTGGGACGCGGCTGGTCCTTGTCGTAGCCGTGGGTCTCGCCGTAGTGGACGACGTCGAGCCAATGACGCGCCCAGCGTTCGCCATGGCGGGGGGATTCGAGCAGGCGATCGACAAGTTTGTCGTAGGCCTTGGGGTCGGTGTTCTGGACGAAGGCCGTGATATCCTCGGGGCTGGGGGGAAGGCCGACGAGGTCGAAATACAGGCGGCGGATCAGGGTCTGGCGGTCCGCCTCGGCGGAGGGCTTGAGCCCCTTCTCCGCGAGGGTCTTCTGGAGGAAGGCGTCAACAGGATGGGCTCCCGTGGTACCCTGGGTTGGTGGGAGGGCCGGTGGGGTGAGCGGTCGGAGGGACCACCAGGTGTCCGCAGCCGAGCGTGGGGCGGGTGCTGCCATCCCGCCGACCAGCGTCACGAGGACCGAGAGCACGGTCAGGCCGAGTCGGATCCCGGGGGATCGTGGGGATGGATCGGAGGGGTTCACGGAAGCGGTGTGGGCTGTGCCCATGGAAGATCGCGAAGACTCCCCGCAACGCCAAGGCCGGAAAAGCGGAACGGCGGACGGTGGTGTTCCATGGAACGGGCGATCCACCCACGGCCTCGGGCACCTTGGAATTCAGCTCATCCCGCGATCTGCCGCCAGACCCGCAGCACTTCGGTCATTCCCCAGGCCTGGGCGTCGCAGCCCCGCTGGGTGTGTGGTGCATCGCCGTCGATGATCTCGGGAAGGTGCCCCTCGCAGTTCCCTGCGAGCAGGGTGTCCACACTGGCGAGGTAGGATCGGGCGGCGGCCCGAGCCCGGGGATCCTCGGGGTTCGCGCGGATCAGGGCCTCGCAGAATCCGGGGAACGTCCAGGTCCACGCCGTGCCGTTGTGGTAGGCGGGCTTGCGTCGGGTGTCCTCGTCGCCCTCGTATCGCGGCCAGTAGGGGTGGTCTGGATCATTCAGCAGGCCGCCATGGTTTCCATGGATCGGCAGCGGGGGTATGACCGGGAGCGGGGCGAGCGAGCGTAGGGCTCCGGGCACGACGAGCAGCCGGGCCACGGCGCCAACGGTTTGACGCGCCCGGCGTGCGGCTTGCGGATGCTGGTCGAGGCCGAGGGTGACCACGAGGAGGGTATTGCTCCGCAGGGCGTTGCTCGGTGGGGCGGTCCGGGCCGGCTGTCCGGCCGGTGCCAGCAGGACGTCGGCGTACCAGCCACAGTCCTCGAGCCAGAAGTACCGGTGGAAATTGTCCTCCGCCCTCTTCGCAAGATCCGCCCATGACTCACCGCGGCCGTCCCAGGGCTCGGCCTTCAATCGGGCGAGTTGGCGTAGCAGACGGATCCAGAGGGCCTGGATCTCGACCGGGTAGCCTTCCCGCGGAGTGCCGGCGGGATGGTTGGTGTCCATCCAGGTGAAGTGTGAGGGACTCCAGACCAGGCCGGAGGCGGCATCGACCTTGATCCCGTTGGGTGTGCCCGCCAGGTAGCCGCAGGCGATCGACCGCAGCACCTGGGCGACGGTGCGTCCGGTGGCGTCGACCGGGGTCTCGTACAGGGGTGTGAATCCCGGAGCGGACGGATCCTCGGCGGCGTGGAGTTCCTCGCAGACGATCCCGTACCAGAGCGGGGCGTCGGAGGTGTCGCGATTCGAGGCGTCCTCCCCGTGGATCGAGTTGGGCAGGGTTCCGAGGGACTCGAACCGGCCGAATGTGAGCAGCAGGTCCCTGATTTCACGGGTCATGCCGCCGGCGAGCAGGCCCCGTGCGGCGATCAGCGAGTCGCGTCCCCAGTCGAGGAACCAAGGGTAGCCGGCGATCACGGAGCGGTTGGAGTTGCGGCGGACGACGTAGGCGGGCAGGGCCTGTACCAGCTGTCGGCCGAAGGTGTCGAGCGGGTCGAGCCCGGAGCGGTCCTGTCCCACCCGAAGCGCCTCGACGCGTTCGGCCACGAAGCTGGCGATGCGGTCGGGGTCAGGCCGGGTGGGTTCGGCGGTGAGGACGACATCGACCGAGCCGCCGAAGTCGAGGGGCAGCTCGAACCATCCCGGGCTGTAGGCATCCCCGGCTCCGGTCTGTCCGCGGCTGGCCTCGATGGGATGCGGGATGCCGAGCGACCACTCGGGTTCCGGATGGAATCGTCCCTGGGTGGACCAGATCCGGAGCTGGCGGTCGGGGGCAGGGGTGAACTCGAACCCGTTGAGCGGGGCAGTCGGCGACGGGTTCTTCAGGTCAGGGGTGACGGTGGCCCTGCAATGGGTGCCGAAGTGGTGACGCGATCCGTCGTTGCACTGGGTCTCCTGGTGGAAGCTGCGGTCCTCGATGTCGGGCCGCAGGATCAACGTGACCGGGATGCCGGGCTCGAGGGGTCGTCCGAGACGGCTGTCGCGCTCCGGGTGCTCCGGTCGCAGAAACCGCAGGACCACGGTGTTCTCGTTGTCCAAAAGGTCGGCGAGCAGGTGGACCTCCACCGACCGACCGTCTCCCGCATTGACCACGAAACGCCAGTGGGCGGGAGGGCCTGCCACGAGGTTGAGCATCGTCCCGAGGTTCAACGGACTGATGAATCCGTCGGCATTCACCCAGGCGCGGAACCGCTTCACGAAGACATGGCGGTCGACCGGCACCTCGGGGTGGAGGTTCGCCGCCAGGACACAGTCGTACTTGGACCGGATTGCCCCAAGATCGGCCCGGATCCGGCTCATGGCGCCGCGTCCGTTGGTGAGCAGTACGACGGAGTCCGGGTCGCGCGGACTGGAGACCCTCGGATACCTTGGGGAATCGGGCAGGAAGCGGATTGGCGCCCGGAGGATCCTGTCGGGACCGTCGTATCGTTCGAGCGTCAGGGTGGCGTTGCGGGTGGATTCGGTCTGACGCGGGGCGAAGCAGGCCACGAATCCGCCGCGGACGGCGACCGACGTGGCGGTCTCGAGCGGAGCGGCTCCGCCCCCTTCGAGGCGGGCCCGGAAGGGCACGGTGTCGTGGACGAGCAGCCAGTGGTTGTCCGGAATGAGGGTCACCTTGTTGCGGTCCCGGGGTTCCCAGTGGATGACGGGACGGTAGCCGGGGCCCTCAACACCGAGGGTTCGGGCGAGCATGCCCTCGGGATCCGCGTCGACCCCCTTGGCGATGTCGAGCCAGAGGTCCCAGGTTGGCTCCGCCTTCAGCACGTCGAGTCCCCGGACGCGTCCGGCGGCGGCGAGGGCCCAGTCCGCCCGGGCCCGTGCCAGCCGGTAGGCCTCCCCGTGGAGTCCGCGCGGTTGACGGGTGAGGGTGAGGCAATGGGCGGCCCCGGCGCGGAGCGTGATCTCGAGCCGTCCCATCTTGCTGGTCTCCTCGAAATGCCCGCGCATCTCGCGGTCGGGCTGGAGGAGATCGAGGCAGGGTCCACTGAACTCGGCCCACACCTGAGGCGGCAGCCGCACCGCGTGTGGGCGGGCGGTGTCGGTGTTGCAGAGGACCAGCACGGAATCGAGGCCTTGAGCGGAGTCGCGTCGGAGCGCGTATACCGGGGAGCCATCCGGGCTCAGGCGCGCGAGGCGGGCGCCGTCGAAGAAGCAGGGATGGTCGGCGAGGAGTCGGTTCAGCGTGGCGAGTTCAGCGACGAGATTCGGTCCCGATCCCCAGGCGAGGCCGCGGGCGCTGTGGACGTTCACCTGTTCGGTGGCGGCCCACTCGACTCCGGAGGTGAACCCGAATCCGCCACTGACACTGGTCAGCGCACAGAGGCGGTTGCGCAGGAGCGACCATCCGAGGTTGAGGGTGGGCGGGGTGCCAGCGGGAGCGGGTGCGGCGTCAGGCAGCGGATGCGCCGCGAGGCGGGAGTTGTCGTGCGTCTCGCTGTAGTGGATCAGGGTTCCGTTGCGGAACGAGGTAGAGAAGGCGTGGTCGAGGTAGCCTCCGACGCTGTCGCCGCCCTGGTTCTGGAACAGCTCGCTGTAGGCCCACTGCATGCCACCCTCGCCCAGGAGCTCCGCGGTCGCCTCCCAGGATCCACCGAGCCCCTCGAGCAGGAAGACGGTCTCGGGGAACTCCTCACGGACCCGGGCGGTGATGTACTGCCAGACATGGGTCGGAATCTTGTATCCGGCGTCGCATCGGAACGCATCGACCCCGCGTCGGCACCAGATCAGGAACGCCTCGGCGATGTGTTCCCACAGCGGCACGTGCCGCTGGTCGAGTTCCACGAGATCCTCCCAGATGACGTCCCAGGCTCCGGGACACTCGAACTCCCCGGAAGGCTTTCGGACGAACCAGTCGGGATGCTCCTCCCACAGGGCGCTGCCCCATCCGGTGTGGTTGATGACCACGTCGAGCATGAGCCGGGCACCCCGGGCATGGATGGCGTGGACGAGTTCCGCGAACTGCTCGAGGCCGGTGGAATGGCGGTCGAACTCGACCAGGGCGGGATCGATCGCGGTGAGATGCTGGAGGGCGTAGGGGGAGCCGAAGCGTCCGAACCTGGCGAAGGTGGTGGGAGTCGGGTTGATCGGCAGCAGGTGCACGATGCGGCACCCGAGGGTGTCGACGATGTGGGGCAGTTCCCGTATGAGATCCCGGAGCGTGCCGCTGGGCGGGATGACGGCGTAGCCCTGGGCGTCGAGCTCCTTCAGGCGGGACTCGAGCTCGGGCGATTGGGTGGAGCGCCGGGCCTTGTTCGGACCGAGCATCCGGGGGAAGGCGCAGTAGATCGTGTTGCCGGTGCGGGTCCAGGAGGGGTGGACACTGACGGCAAGATCGGGTCCGTCGGGCCAGACTTGTCGGCCGGCCGCATCGATGGCGAAGGCCTTGGCCTTGAAGAAGCCGACCTCGGTGAGGGGCACCGTCAGGGTCCAGCGGCCATCCCCGGTGGGTTCCATGGGGATGTCCCGCCACGAGGCGCCGGCGAGGGGCAGGCGTTCGAAGTGGGCGTGGATGATCTCCGCCCGTGACCGGGAGGCCCGCCCGAGATCGGTCCGGAGCCGGGCCGAGTGTCCCGGGTGCAGGCCCTCGAGTGTGATCGTGAGGAAATCCCCGGCATGGCGTACGAGACGCATTCCGGGTTCGGGGGACATGTGGAGGTGGGCCATGGCGCGGACGGCACCACGACCGTGGGGCGAAGTTGTCACTTCCTCAAGCGCCGCCCTCCCAACACCGTCTTTGGGATGGCGCTGGGTCAACCGGCTCCGAGCCCCAGACGCAACCGCTCCAAGCGAACCAGGATCTCTGGTGCTTCCTTGATCTCCACCAGCGGTCGCAGATGGAGCAGGACGTAGTCCCAGTCCAGTGACGATCCCTGTCGGACGAGGATTCGTTCGACATCCACCCAGTCCTGTCCCCTGGCGGCAAACGACTTGAAGACCACGAGGTCCTCTGCCGAACAGGTTCTGAGGCTCAGACCACCTGGGTATTCGAAGCAGGAGCTTCTCCGGACTGCGGATTCCTCAAATGGCAAGGCGCCGAGGGCTACGTCCAGCCCCACGCCGGATGCCGACCGAAGCAGGAGCACGCGATGGAGCAGGGCGAAGTCGCGTGCGTTTGGGATGCGCCCTTCGAACTTTCCGAGGAGAGCATCCACGAATGGCTCCTCACCGCCGATTCCTGTGATCAGGGTGATGTCTGCATCTCGGGTGAACCGGGGCTCGCCCCAGCGTTGGAGAGCCACTCCCCCTATGAAGCAGAACCGCCAGTCGTGGTGTTCGCAAACCGACTGCAGTTCCGCTGCCGACCTGAAGACATCGATCATGTCCCGGAAAGGAGTCGGGCGAACAAGCGTTGCTGTTCCACCAGCCCCGAGGTTGGTTCCGGGGCGAACGGGGCGGTGTGGTAGTCGGCCTTGCCGCACAGGAGGGCGATGGATGCCGATGTATCGAGTTCGCGGAGTTCCTGATTGCGGATGCGCTCGAGCAGGGGGCCAGTCTCCGCCCAGAGGTCGACCCATCGGACCGCGTCGTTCATCAACTCCGGTCCAAGCCGGCCCTGAGACGCGTGTGAATCCATGGCGGCAGCGTAGGGCGGGCCTTCGACGCGGCCAAGCGCCGATCCCGGCCTGGGCTGCATGTCCCGGCTCGTGTGGGTTCTCGGCCTCGTCGACCCGACGCCCCATTGGAATTCTCTGGCGTCTCTTCCCTAAATCTCCCCCTCCCGACACCGTCTTCGGGATGTCATCGCTCGTGGAGCTTCAACGAATCATTTTCGGTCTCCGGGTGGAGCTTCGGTATGCGACGGACCGCAACTTCGTCGGCCGGGTCCTGTACCCGTCGAACCGTGCGTGGCTGGTGGAACCGGTGGCCCGTCGTCTGGGCGATGCGGAATCCATGGCCCGTCGGAATGGAATGGCGTTGAAGGTCTGGGATGCCTACCGCCCGACGACTGTCCATCGGCGTCTTTGGGAGGCACGTCCGGATCCGCGATACGTCGCCCCGCCGGAACGAGGCTCCCGTCACAGCCGGGGGGCATCGGTGGATGTGACCCTGGTGGATCTGTTGTCGGGTCTGGATCTGGATCTTGGGACTGACTTCGACGACTTCGACTCCCCTGCCGCAGCCTCCGGGGCGTTGGACCTGCCGGAACAGGTCCTTGTCCGTCGACGCCAGCTGCGCGCCTGGATGGAGTCGGCAGGTTTCGTTGGCATCTCCAGCGAGTGGTGGCATTTCGATGCCGTCGACTGGGAAGTACATCCGGTGCGGGATGAACCGGTCTGAGGTCTCATCGAGACCGCGGTCATGGATGGGGTTCGGGATGTGGCAGTCCCGATTGTGACCTTCCCAGGCGTGGAGTCCCCGTGTTCCCCTCCGATGGCATGACGACTCGATGGTCCCTGACCCTGATGCTTGTAGTCGCGCTGGCCTTCCTGGGGGCGCTTGGGCTGGGGTGTGTGGCACCTGGGAAGGGGCCGACCAACCCTGAACCCTTCCCGTCCGGAAACTCCAAGAAAGGGCTCCAGGTACAAATGGTGGAGGACGCTCTCGCCCTCGGCGTGGCCCACGCGGCACTGAACATCAATCTGGCCCAGGTCATCCACCCGAAGGGGGATTCCAACAGCTCCTCCTGGGTGTGCGGAGGGCGGACGCTCCACTTCCATCGAGGCTACCTGGACTCCTTGGACCAGCAGATCCGCCCCCTTTCTGAGAATGGCGTGGTGGTCTCCCTCATCCTGCTGAACTACGTCAGCGGCGATCCCGAGGTGCGGCGGATCCTCCAGCATCCGAATTACGATCCGACCTGTCCGAACCATCTGTCGGCGTTCCACCTGGACACCGAGGAGGGCCGGATCTGGCTTCAGGGAACCCTCGAATTCCTGGCGGACCGGTGGTCGCGTCGGGACGGGCCACACGGTCGGGTGTGGAACTGGATCGTTGGTAACGAGGTGAACTCCCACTGGTTCTGGTCCAACCGGGGTCGGGTCACGATGGAGTCGTTCGTCGACGGCTACCTGCCGGTGGTCCGGCTGGTCCACGACTCCGTGCGACGGGTGTCACCAGGGGGGCGGGTGTCGGTGTCGCTCGATCACCATTGGAACATCCGGTATGCGGGCGGGGGTGAGGAGCAGACCTTTGCGGGGCGGCCGTTCCTGGACCTGTTTGCGGCCCGGGCGAGGGCAGGAGGGGATTTCGACTGGCATGTGGCCTACCATCCGTATCCGGAGAACCTGTTCGAGCCGAGGAGCTGGCTCGACAAATCCGCCACGGACGACTGGCGGACCACGCCGAGGATCACGTTCAAGAATCTGGAACAGCTGATCACCTATCTGGACCAGCCGGCCCTGCGGTTCCAGGGAGGTCGGCGTCGTGTGATCCTGAGCGAGCAGGGATTCCATACTCCGGACGGGCCGGATGGGGAGCGGATCCAGGCAGAGGCCTATGCCTACGCGTGGAACCGGGTGGTTGGGATGGAGGGCATCGACGCGTTCATCCTGCACCGGCATGTGGATCATCGGGACGAGGGGGGGCTGAGGCTGGGGCTCTGGACACGGCGTCCGGACAGCGTGGCGACGCCGGACCGTCCCAAGCTGATCCATGGGGTCTTCCAGAAGGCCGGGGCAGGCGGTCGGGGTGGTCGTCTGGAGGTCGGGAATCCGGGCGGTCCGCGCTGAGCGGATCCGTCGGTCCGTGCAGGTCCCGCAATCGTTCCCTTTCCAACCGGGTGCTTGACCGCCTGTGGGCCCGTTCGCTTTAGTTTCGCAACGATGCTGCGTCCGATCTCTGTCGTAGTCCCTGTAGTAGGTGGCCTTGCCACCGCGGGGGCTTGTCGTGCGTAGCAGCAGAACGAACAAGAACCCACGGCTGGCGACGGCCGTGGGTTTTTTGTCATCCAAGACCCGACGCCGAGCCGGCCCATTTCGAAACGTACCATGAGCACGAGAGCCGCCACCCCCGCCAACACCCCTGCCACAGCCACCTCCCACAAGGAGATCGGCCCCCTGATGTTCGGTCGCGACATCTTCGTCGAGGCCCTCGAACGGGCGGGCGTCGAGGTGATCTTCGCCTATCCGGGCGGGGCCAGCATGGAGATCCACCAGTCGCTGACGAAGTCGAAGATCCGGACGGTGCTGCCCCGACACGAGCAGGGTGGCAGTTTTGCGGCGGAGGGGTATGCCCGTACGACGGGCAAGGCGGGTGTCTGCATGGCCACCTCGGGTCCTGGCGCCACGAACCTGGTCACCGCCATCGCCGATGCCTTCATGGATTCCTGCCCGCTGGTGGCGATCACGGGGCAGGTCACACAGGCCATGATCGGTCGTGGTGCGTTCCAGGAGACGGACATGGTGGGTGTCACCCTGCCCATCGTGAAGCACAGCTACCTGATCACGGACATCAAGGACATCCCCCGCATCGTGGCGGAGGCCTTCTACATTGCCGAGTCCGGTCGTCCGGGTCCGGTGGTGATCGATTTCCCCAAGAACATCCAGCAACAGAAGGCCCAGCCGGTCTGGCCGACCCTGGATGAGGTCAAGGCCGGCCTGCGGTCCTACAACCCGTGTGTCCGGGCTGACGAGGTGCCGCTGAACGAGATCATCGGCCTGATCGAGAAGGCGGAGCGCCCGGTCCTCTATGTGGGGGGTGGCATCATCACCGCCGAGGCCTCTCCGGCGCTCAAGCAGTTCGCCGAGGCAACCCAGATCCCGGTCACCACGACCCTGATGGGCATCGGATCATTCCCGGAGACCGATCCGTTGTCGCTCCGGTGGCTGGGCATGCATGGCTCCGCGGTCGCGAACTGGGCGGTCAACGGGGAGTACGCCCCGCGCCAGGATCCCAGCGAGCCGGCCGTGAAGCTCAAGAACGGCGCCGACCTGCTCCTGGCCTTCGGGGTGCGGTTTGACGACCGTGTGACCGGGGCCTTCAGCGAGTTCGCCAAGGATGCCACGATCGTCCACATCGACATCGACGCCTCGGAGCACAACAAGAACAAGCGGGCCCACCTGACGGTCCACGGGGACATCCGGGACGCCTTGGAGCGGCTGAACGCCCTCGTGTCCAAGGCGGGTGGGATCAAAAAGCGGTTCCCGGCCTGGCACACCCAGATCGCCGAGTGGAAGGACAAGGCGCCTTTCCGGTACACGACCAAGGCGGAGATCATCGACTCCGACCATGTAAAACCCTACCGGAAGGAGGGTGAGGAGTTCATCCTGCCACAAATGGCGATCGAGGAGCTGTGGAAGCTCACCGGGGGCGACGCCATCATCACCACCGGTGTCGGACAGCACCAGATGTGGTCCGGCCAGTGGTTCAAGTACACCCAGCCCCGGACCTTCATCACCTCCGGCGGGTTGGGCTCGATGGGGTACGGGTTCCCGGCGGCCCTGGGGGCCAAGGTGGCGCGACCCGACAAGCAGGTGGTGGACATCGATGGCGACGGATCCTTCCTGATGAACATCCAGGAACTGGCCACTGCGACGGTCGAGAAGATCGCGGCCAAGGCGATGATCCTGAACAACCAGCATCTCGGCATGGTGGTGCAGTGGGAGGACAACTTCTACGCCGGCAACCGTGGCCACACCTACCTGGGCAATCCCGAGAACCGCTCGGGCATCTACCCCGATTATGTCGAGGTCTGCACCAGTTTCGGTGTCCCTTGCGAGCGGGTGATCTATCGCAAGGACCTGCGTCCGGCCCTCGAGCGGATGCTGGCCTCGAAGACCGCCTACGTCCTCGACATCATCACCCCGTACACCGAGCACGTCCTGCCCTTCATCCCGGCGGGGCGGACCGTGGCGGACATGAAGTGGTGAGACTGGATTGGCAGGGGAACGGTCAGGAGTTGTCGAGGTTCTGTTTCAGGCGTTGCCGGAGGCACCCTTGAACGGCTAGAAGGAACGGAGTGGCGACAACAGGTCAACGGCTGCGGTCGGAACGGGAGCGGCGCGCGATCACCATCGCGCAGGCCGTGGACGGGACCCACATCAAGACCGACCATGTCTTGGCGATGGAGGCAGACGACTGGGCGGCGTTCTCCGCCCCGGTGTACGTGCGGGGCTTCGTGAAGACCTACGCCCGGTTCCTTCGGCTCGATGAACAGGAGATGGCGGTGCAGTTGGACCGGGAGTTGTCGGGCACGGATCTCTTCGAGGAGAAGCGGCGCGTTTCGTCGGGGCTGCGTCGGGGCGTGCTGGATTTCCTGATGATGAAGCTGGCCCTGCTGCGGTGGCAGGTGGTGTTGTCCGTGGTGATCGTGCTTGGATTGGTCGCCGTGGCCTGGGGCTTTCGCCCGTCGAGGGCGTCGAAGGCGCCCGCGTCCCCGGGCACCGCCGGGGTTTCTGTCCGCCTGTACCAGCCCCCGGTCGAATCCTTGGAGGGGGCAACACTCTCGCTGCCTTCAGCCGGTCCGGGCACCAACGGGGTCCTGTCCCCGAGGGCCGGGGCCCGGAACTGAGTGCGCTGCCTGCGGCCTCTCCGCCTCTGGATCGTCCTATTGGTGAACCACCCTGATCCGGGGGCGTTACGTCCGTCCCACGATGGGCGATCCCAAAGGTGGTCCTGGATCGATCCCGAATCGGGAATTCCCCGATCCAGCTAGGGAAAACCCTGTGTTTCCTTGATAAGTATTCCTCACCGGATCTCCCGGAAATCCCGAAGAAATCTATTGTCTCGTCGGGCCGCTCTTCCATAGGGTCGACCCGAAACCACCTTTTCGGGTGGGGGTTGGCTTTGCACCAATCCTTCAATCAACAGAAACAAAACTGCAGGAGGAACATGATGAAGTTCAACAAATGGACAGTCGGCTTGGCCACCGCTGGTGTGGTCAGCCTTGGATCCGTCGTGATGGCGGATGAGAGCCCGATCTCGACCCTCGTCAGCGGGACGACGATCGGCGGTGCTGTGGATACTTCCGCCCAGTGGAAGCCCAGCTCCGGCAGCACGATGGCGAACCGTTTCGCCAACACGGCTCCCGACCACTACAACGGGTTCAACCT